>Ga0210057_1000229_pt1 | contig 97779 bp, 105 predicted proteins | sample CryGeyCG2114_010_2_FD_183968 | JGI IMG/M metagenome (GOLD analysis project Ga0210057, IMG submission 183968) | Groundwater microbial communities from aquifer - Crystal Geyser CG10_big_fil_rev_8/21/14_0.10 (SPAdes) (version 2) | ecosystem: Environmental > Aquatic > Deep subsurface > Groundwater ...
GCTTTGCAATATATAGATACCCGCCGTCAATAACTTCTCTTAGATGACGGTAAAAAAAAGTCAGAAGAAGGGTTGCTATATGTTCTCCGTCAACGTCAGCATCAGTCATAATAATTACTCTGTGATATCTGAGTTTCTCAAGATTTATTGTTTCCCCTATTCCCATGCCAAGGGCAATTATCATATCTTTCAAACTTTCAAATTCTACGATTTTATCAAGCCTTGCGCGCTCTGTATTTAATATTTTTCCACCAAGCGGTAAAATAGCTTGAAATTTGCGATCCCTACCCTGCTTGGCGCTTCCTCCTGCAGAATCCCCCTCTACTATATATAGCTCTGATACGCTTGGATCTTTTTCTTGACAATCAGCGAGTTTTCCAGGCAGACTTCCTCCTTCAAATGCGCCTTTTCTCAAAATTGCATCTTTTGCGGCTCTCGCAGCAAGTCTTGCTCTCGCAGCCAGATGCGCTTTCCCAAGAATTGCTCTTGCTTCGCTTGGGTTTTCCTCAAAAAAAGTTTCCAAACCTTCTTTAACAACCGACTGGACAAGAGGTTGAATCTCAGAATTTCCTAGTTTGCCCTTTGTTTGTCCTTCAAACTGGATTTTATTTTGCTCCATTCTTATAGCAATTACGGCCGTTAGACCTTCTCTTGTATCATCACCCGTAATTGAGTCACTTTCATTTTTGAATGCACCAGTTTTTTTACCATAGTCATTGATAACTCGAGTTAAGGCCATGCGAAATCCAGTGACATGGGAGCCACCATTTATGGTATTTATTACATTCACAAAACTTTCAAGATTTTCAGAAATACCCTCATTGTATTGGAGCGCTACTTCGACAAGAGTGTCATTGACTTCTTTTTGGAAATAAACTGGTGCATGTATTGACCCTTTTCCTTCGTTGATTTTTTTGACCAAAGATACTATCCCACCTTCAAAATAAAGATTTATTTCTTTTGGCACATCATTTCTTAAATCAAAAAAATGAAAATATAATTTTGAGACAATATATGCCCTCTCTCGAATAAGTTTTAGAATAGTATGTTCGTCAAATTCAACCGTTGTAAAAATACTGTCGTCGGGGAAAAAAGTTGATGCCGTACCGCTTTTTAAGTTCTTCAAATCTTTAATTGGATCGATGTTATTAAGGTACGATTTATCAAATGTTGTTTGCATAACCTCGGTTTTGGGAGTTCCAGCTTCATATTCCTGCCTAAAAAGTTTCCCGTCTCGTCTTACCTCAACCCACATTTTAGTAGAGAGGGCGTTAACCACAGAGCTACCAACTCCATGTAATCCCCCAGAGACTTTATATGCTCCGCCGCCGAATTTTCCTCCTGCATGAAGTTTGGTCATTACAACCTCGAGTGCGCTTTTATTGTATCCTGCGACTTTATCAACAGGAATTCCTCGCCCGTCATCAACAATTGTTGCTGACCCATCACGATTTAAAATGACCCATATGTTTTTTGCTGATCCTGCAAGACTTTCATCTACTGAATTATCTATTATTTCGCGAATAGACTCATGAAGACCAATTGTATCAATGGAGCCAATGTACATTGCAGGTCTTTTACGAACCGGTTCTAGTCCTTCCAAGACTTGAATGTTTTTTGCTGTATATTCTTGAGGTTTTGCCATGAAACTATATCTATTCTATCAAAGTAAAATGTAAAAAGATAGCCCTTTTAGCTTGCTTTTAAGACCATTATTGAATTTCGGATATAAGGCTATAAATTGGAGTGATAACAGACAGTATTAAAAAGGCTACTGTAATACCCAAAACTACAATTAGAATAGGCTCAATTGCTGTGGTTAAATTTCTTACCTTTAAGTCAAGATCTCGCTGGAAATATTCTGACATTTTTAAAAGACTGTCATCAATTTTTCCAGTCGATTCGCCGACTTTTACCATTTGTATTAGAATTGGCGGGAACAGTTTTTGATATTCGAAGGCGCTTGATAGAGTCACCCCTTTTTCAACCATTCCGACAGAATTTTTGATTGCATTCCTATAATGTATATTATTTGCGACATTCGAAGTGATATTTAGCCCTTCGACGATAGAAGTTCCCGAACCAATTAGCAAAGAAAGAGTTCTTGTTATTTCGTCAAGAGTCGAGAGAGTGTAGATACTCCCGAAGATCGGCAATTTTAACTTTAATCTGTCAATTGTTTTTATTCCAGAATCAGATTTTTTTAGCCTCAAAAATAATATATATCCAAGAACTATAACAATTATTGCTACTGGCCAGAATTTTGTGAAAATACTCGATATTCCAAGGACGATTTTGGTCGAGACGGGAAGATCCAGATTCAGATTTTTATAAAGCTCTCCAAGTTGGGGTATTACAAAAATATTCATAATGGCTATAACAAGAAGAACTCCAGAAATGATAATTGCAGGGTAAAAGAATGCAGATTTTACTCTTTTTTTCAAATCCTCAGATTTTTCAAGGTTGTCAGCAAGTCTAACCAAAATTTTGTCAAGAAGTCCACCAGCTTCAGCTGCTTGAATGAGAGCAATATAAACATTAGAAAAAACATCTTTGTGATCCGACAGAACCTTTGAAAAAGAGCTGCCTTCAGAAATTTTTACGATTAAGTCCTCAATTATTTTTTGCATCTCAGGCTTATTCTTTTGACTTTTTAAAATATTTAGTGATTCAATCAAGGTTAGGCCAGTCAGGATCATTGATGAGAGTTGTCTTGTAAATAAAACAACGTCAGAGGTTTTGACTTTTGAAAAAAACGCAATTTCCTTCCCTCTGTTTTTTTTTACAGATATAGGAGTTATTCCATTTTCCCTAAGATATTCTACAACCTCTTTTTCGCTGTTGGCTTCGAGTTTGCCACTTTTTTTGCTTGAGGTACTGTCAACGCCTGTATATGAAAATTGCATAATTATTTATGAGCTGATTAATCTTGTTAGCAATTCTTTTCTCAAAGAATATCCTTGTGCAACATCCACTGAAATAATTCCTCTTTTGACGAGGTCAGCAAGAGAGGCTTCAAGAGAAATCATCCCTGCATCTTGAGAAGTTTCAATAGTCGAATCGAGTAAGTGAGTCTTCCCCTCTCTTATATTTGATCTAATTGCATTTGTCGCAATCATTATCTCGCTGGCAACCACTCTCCCTCCGTCGATTCTAGGTACTAGTCTTTGAGAAATTATTCCTCCGATGGTTGTTGATAGCTGTATTTTTATTTGATTTTGTTGATGTTCTGGGAACGAGTCAATAATTCTGTTAATGCTTTGAGAAGCAGAATTCGTATGAAGGGTTGAGAAAACAAGATGTCCAGTCTCAGCAATTGTAATTGCTGAGGCTGTACTCTCTGGGTCTCGCATTTCTCCAATTAGCAAAACATCTGGATCTTCACGAAGAGCACTTCTTAGCGCTTCGCCCCAAGAAAGGGTATCAATACCTATTTCTCTTTGAGATATGATGCTTTTTCCTGGCGGATATATGTATTCTATCGGGTCCTCAATTGTAATTATATTGACGGGTCTGGTCATGTTAATTTCATTGATAATAGATGCAAGGGTCGTTGATTTTCCTTGTCCCGTCGGGCCAGTAACTAAGATAAAGCCTTGTTTGAGAGCGGCGAAAGTGTGGCAGATTTGGGGTAGTCCCAATTCTTCAATAGTTTTTATTTGCTTGGGTAATACGCGAAATGCTGCCGCAAGAGTATCTTTTTGATAGTAAAGATTAATCCTAAACCTCCCCTTTTCACTTCTTCCTTCCACTCCGTATGCATGGGAAAAGTCAAGACTTCTATTATTTACTAAGACCTCCTTTTGTGGGTCTGTTAAAATCGGTGTTATTATTGTTTCTATATCCTGGGGTGTTAGTTGGGGTATTGTTGTAATTGCTGCGAGTTTTCCATCTACTCTAATCACGGGGTGAGAATCGGCAATCAAATGGATGTCCGAAGCATTATTTGCGAGTGCATTGTCAAAAATTTCTGTAAGTGTCATTTTAAATTAGTTTTGAGCAACTCTTAGTATTTCATCTATCGTAGTAAGTCCCTCGAGCACTTTTAGATATCCGTCTTGCTTCATGGTTATCATGCCTTCTTTCTTTGCTTCATTTTCTATGCTTGTGGCATCAGATTTTTCTAAAATAAGCTTTGATATAGTGTCGGAAATCGACATTACTTCAAAAATACCAATTCTGCCTTGATATCCGGAATGACCACAAAGATCGCAGCCTTGGCCCTTATAAAGCTTTACTTCTTCGTTGGGAATTTGCATTAATGGTCCAAGCTCTTTTTTTAATTCTGCGACCAATTCCTGAGGTGGTATGTAGCTTACGCGACAGTGCGCACATATTTTTCTTGCAATTCTCTGTCCTAAAACTGCGTTCATTGTTGATGCTAATAGAAATGTTTCAGCTCCCATATCAATTAGACGAGGAAGAGCGCTGGCGGCGCTTGATGTGTGAAGCGTTGAAAAAACAAGATGCCCAGTAAGGGAAGCTTGAATAGCAAGCTCTGTTGTTTCTTTGTCCCTAATTTCACCTACCAATATAATATTCGGATCCTGACGAAGAAAAGAACGGAGCCCAGTTGCAAAAGTAAGACCAACGTCTGGATTTATTTGAACCTGATTAGCTCCATGTATTTGGTATTCAACAGGATCTTCAAGGGTTACTATATTTACTCTTGTGGTATTCAGTTTTGAAAGGACTGAGTAAAGCGTTGTGGTTTTTCCAGATCCGGTGGGTCCACAAACAATAATTATTCCGTGCGGTCTTAATATGGAAGCTTCGAGTGTTTTAAGGGATGTTCCTCGAAGTCCTAGATCTTGAAGTGTTGGTACGCCACCCGATTTTTTCAAAAGACGCATAACAATTTTTTCTCCGAATACTGTTGGCAGAACGCTCACACGAAGGTCGACTTCCTCCTCGCCATATTTGAAATTAAAGCGTCCATCTTGAGGAGTCCTGTGTTCGTCTATTTTCATGTCAGATAAAATTTTTATTCTTGAAATTACAGCCTCTTTTACGGCATTTGGAAGAGACAGTCTTTCATATAGAATTCCGTCGATTCTGTACCTTACTCTGATTTTATCTATTTGAGGCTCTACGTGAACATCCGAAGCTCTGCTCTTTACTGCGTATTCAAGAATAGTAGAAACGATTTTAGCAATAGGAGCTTCTTTAATTACTTCTGAGATGCTTTTTTTGTCGAATGTTTTAATTGGTGATATTTCTTCCGTTTCTTTTAGCGCTTGTGTGACTTCACCTACTAGACCGAATGCATATTGTTCTTTTATTGTGGTTTTTATTTCTTCTGGAATTGCTTGAAACACGCTTATAAAAAGGCCTGTTTTCTGTTTTATAAAATTAACCGTCTCAATATCTAGAGGATCAGACATTGCAACGGACAAGCTTTTCCTTTCTTTATCATAGGAAAAAGGGACAATGTTAAATCTTTCTGCGACAGATTTTGGGACAAAACTTAAGGCTTCAGGTGAAAAAGGTATATTGTCAATGGACACAAAAGGAACGTCTATTAATTTAGCACGAGCTTGATAGTAGGTGTTTTCATTTACGATTTTTAGTTCGAGTAGAAGTTTGTCAACAGAGGTGCCCTTATTTACGGCTTCTGTTTTGAGGCTATTTAGTTGGTTTTGTGTTAAAATTCCTTCTGAAACTAGTATTCCCGCAACAGAAACTAAATTTGTAGATGCGTTTGTTACGTTCTCCGATTGAGCAGAGATTGCAGGGTTTGTATTAGGATTTGATGTAGGCAGACCATCCATTCCATTTAATCGTATTAAAAATGCTGATATAATGTCAATATGAAAAGCTTCGTGTTGCTCGGAAATCTCGGGTTAAGAGAAGGTTATATAGCCGAATTTATCTCAAAAAATGAAATAAAAGCATACAATATTTTCGAATATAAAGAAAAGCTTAAAATTTCAGACGTTGGGAAAATGAAAAGACATTGGAGTATAAAGTCAAACGAAAAAAAGCTTTTCTTATTTTGGAACGAAATATCAGCTGATGTTCAAAATGCCCTACTCAAAAGCGTTGAAGAATTGCCTGAAAATATCGACATCATTTTATCCTCCAATACCCAAGATTCCATGCTACCAACAATCTTGTCTAGAAGTTTTATTGTTAGACTTGGCGGACAAGGGGTGAGCGATTTAGATATTAAAAACTACAAAGAGATGCTAGCAGCGTGTTTTGACCAGAAAGGAGAAGAAGGATGGGTACCCCCACTCTTGCATTTTATTGAATACGTTGTTGAGCAAAAAGACGAAGATGATTATTTAAAGGTCGTTTTGTCTCTCAGGGAATTAATTTTAGAGAAAGCGAAAGAAAATGTTACAGAGGAGAAAAACTTGGTGCATATGCTTAAGTTATTGAGTTTGCTTCATGAATATTCAAGTCTTGTTTTTTTTAATAATCTCAACAGAAGAATTGTATTTGAAAGAATAGTTTTTTCTCTGAGCTAGTGCTGAGGCAACTCTCTACTTGACAAGATTTTTTATTTGTGTTTCTATAATATATAAGCATGCATTCTTTATCTGCCCTAAGGCTAAACAATTTTCTAAAGCAAAAGTACGCAAAGGTTTTTGGCCTTTTTAGTAAAAGGAAAGGCTATTCTTCGGCAAAAACAAAAGGATTTACTCTGATTGAGCTTTTGGTTGTAATTGGTATTTTGGGTATTTTAGCGGCTGCGCTTATTGCAACAATAGATCCATTTGAGCAACTCAAAAAAGCGAATGATTCGAATATAAAAAACGCAGTGGTTGAATATCTCAATGCTAATGTTCGCTATTACACAACTCACAACACTTTTCCTTGGGACACAGTTGTCAATGGAGGTGCCGCCTGTAATGGGTCTGCTGCGCCCGATGCTGCCGCCAATCCAAACATCTCTATAAATGATTCGCCCTTAAGTACTTGTACAACTGCTTTGGTTTCAGAAAAGGAGTTAAAAACAGGCTTTGGTAATGCGACTAATGTATTGAAAGAAATTTATATTACTTTTGATGCTACAACCAACACACTTACGGGTTGTTTTAGGCCTCAATCTACGTCTCAAAGAAAAGCTCCTGACACAAAATACACAAAAGATGGAGCGGATGTTGCAAGTCCTACAACCGCCTGTGAAGGATATGGCGGTGTAACCCAGTGTTATTGGTGCACAAAATAAAGATAACCCTTAAAGTATTCGACTTTTTTAATTTTCAAAAAATCGTTTCCCAATAATTACTAATTAAAAATGATTGACATGTATGTATTGCTTCCCCTAGTCTTTTTTTTCTTCATAGGGACACTCATTGGTAGTTTCACAAACGTTTTAATAGACAGAATGCCTAAAGGAAGAAAAATCTTCCTAGACAGATCTAAATGTGAAAATTGTAATAAAAAATTATCCCCTCTTGAATTAATACCCTTGTTTTCCTACATATTTCTTCAAGGTAAATGCTATGGGTGCGGGAACAAAATACCAAAAAGACTTTTTCTTATAGAGTTATTGATGGGTGCACTCTACTCGCTTTTTTATGTTGCTTATTTTTTCGAATTTATTAACGTGAGCCAATTAGTGTTGGTCTCATTTCTTCTCCCTGCCTTTGTGGCAATATTTTTTATTGATCTTTTTAAGGGAGTTGTTCCTGACGCACTCACAGTTTATATTCTTGTAGTAGTCTTAATTTTCAAACCCTTTTTTGATACTAGTCAGCTTTTAAATTCATTCGTTTCTGCGGCCATTGCTTTTCTCTTTTTCTTTTTTCTATACAAGATTACTCGCGAAAAAGGAATGGGAGCTGGAGATGTTAAGCTTGCGTCTGTATTAGCATTTTTATTGGGCTTCCCGGCGGTTATTACTGGTGCATACTTAGCTTTCTTGACAGGAGCTTTAGTTTCAATCATACTCATTTTATGGGGAAAAAAGAAGTTGCGCAAAAGTACAATCCCATTTGGTCCTTTTTTGATTTTTTCAAGCCTCATATCTTACGTTTGGGGAGAAAAAATTATCGAGATTTTTCAAACTTTTTTTTTAAACTAACTTCAAGCAGACCAAAAGATACAAATATTCAAAAAAAATCGGCCCCCACGACTCTTGGAGCAAAAGGCTTTACGCTTATTGGAACAAAAAGCGCGAGCTTTCTTGGAGCAAAAGGCTTTACGCTTATCGAATTAGTTGTTGTAATTGCTATTTTGGCTATTGTATCAACTTTTGCTATCACAGCAATAAATCCGATAGAACAATATCAAAAAGGTCAGGATTCGAAAAGAAAAACAGATCTAGCGCAGGTTCAAAGGGCTCTGGAGGCTTACTATCAAGATCACGGCAAATATCCTTCTAATACCCCAGATTTTAAAATTTTAGATGGGGCAACTATTTATGCGTGGGGTTCTTCTTGGTCACCTTATATTAATGTTCTTCCTTCTGACTCTAATTCTAATAAAACCTTTGTCTATTATACGCAGAGCTCTGATCTGCAGAAGCAAAGTTATTGGCTCTATGCTTCTCTTGATCGGGGGAGTAAGGATTCTCAAGCATGTAATTCCGGAAATGCCTGCTCAAATGTCCCTAACGGTGCAACCTGCGGGGACGTTTGTAATTATGGGGTGAGTAGTTCCAACACCTCTCCATGATGATATAATAAAAATTGATATGGAAAGACAAGAAAAAGGATTAATCTTTATTCAAAAAAAGAGCCCTAGCTCTATTCGTAGGATAAGAGGCTTCACGCTTATCGAACTACTTGTAACTGTATCGATAATTTCTATTCTTGCCACTTTTCTTATGGCGAACTTTATTGGTATTAGGCAAAGAGGTAGAGATGCTCAAAGAAAATCTGATGTACGTCAGCTACAGTCTGCGTTAGAGCTTTGGAGGTCTGATAACGGAATTTATCCTGCATCAATTGCTTCATGTGGAAGTGCGCTTACGACCGGCGGAGTTACATATATGCAGAAAATTCCATGCGACCCTTTAGGAACAGGCACTTATAATGGTGGAAATTATTATTATCCAGCAAGTGACGGACTTACATATACGATTGCAGCATGCCTTGAAAACATAAAAGACCCTCAAGGAACTTCTGTTTCGCCTGGTGGATCTGGTTGTGCTACATCATTTTATTACGTTTTACAAAATCCATGATTACTTTCAAAAAAGCCGAAGGTTTTACTTTCAAAAAAGCACAGGGCTTTATTTCTAAAAAAGCACAGGGCTTTATTTCTAAAAAAGCCGATAAGCTGGGATTTACTATAATTGAGCTTTTGGTGGTTTTTTCGTTGGTCGGGGTAATATCAGGGCTTGGATTTGTATCTATGGTTTCCTATAGCAGACAGCAAGTATTAGTTCAGGGGAGCAATAATCTAAAGCTTGATTTTGATCAAGCAAAGTTTAATGCGCTTTCGGCAGTAAAACCTGTAGCTTGTACGGATAACAATTCTCTAACTGGCTACAAGATAGTAATTTGTTCAAATGCGTCTTGTGTGAATAGTGGTGTTGATTATGAAATTGTTGCATTGTGTGGCGTAACAGAAATAGTGACTAATTCGAGAAAGCTTGATCAAAATTTAAATTTTAATCCTCAGACAACAACATGCTCAGTGATCACATTTACTGCTCTCTCAGGAGCTGCTACAGGGACTAATTGCGATGTTGTTATCGAGGGATATGGCAATCAGACAAAAATCGTAATAGACGCATCTGGGAACGTATCTATCTAGCTATGTTAAAAGCCTCAAAAGGACAAACTATTATTGAAGCGACAATAGCATTATCGGCTATACTTTTAACGCTTACTGCTATTGCAATTACAATTACTACTGGTCTTAGTAATACTCAATTTATTAAAAATCAAGGATTGGCGAGTAAATATGCCCAGCAAGGCATGGAGCATTTACGCTATCTTCGCAATAATGATATCGCCACATTCAATTCATATATTGAGGGAAATATTTATTGTATGGCGGAGAACAGAAGCATAGTGGTTGTGCCGGGAGGATGTCAGGTAAATATATCTGATTCGTTTATTAGGTCGTTAGAATTTAGTAAAAGCGCTTTTGAATGTAATAATTCTGGAACAAAAGTTGAGGTAAGTGTTAATTGGTCTAGCGGAAAGTGCTCTGAGTCTAATCGTTTCTGTCATGAGTCAAAACTTATTTCTTGTTTTAGCGATTCATTAGGTGGAGCTACGCTTTAAGTATGAAAATTAAAAAAGAAAAAGGATATACGTTAATTGAACTTCTTACGGTTATATCTATTTTGATAATTCTTTTTTCTATTATTGGTGGAATACTCCACTCTTCTTTAAGAGGCAGCAGTAAAGCCAAAATAACGACTGCAGTTGCTCAAAATGGAAATTATGCTCTTTCTATAATTTCCAATATTATAATATCATCTAAGGCAGTTACTAAAGTTGGTGGCGTAGATGTTGCAGATTGCACAGCAAGCCCTAGCGGACAGACGATAACTTTGAGTAGGGCTGATGGAGGTGTTTCCGTTTTGTCCTGTACCAACGATACTATTTCATCAAACAGCGCTTCTTTGATAGATACAACTTCTGTAAGAGTAGATTCAACGAGCATATCTAATTGTTATTTTTATTGTAATCAAATAGCAGGAGATCCATACGCTGTTCCCATAGTTGGATTCGGTTTTACTTTGCAAGAAAAGAGTGCAACGTTATTTGAAAATAAATCTGCATCGAAATTTGAAAGCTCTGCTTCTCTAAGAAATTACTCTCCTTAACCGCTTAATCTTGCTTGACAGTAAGGCTCGAATAGTTCTATGATTATTCTGTGGTGAGTAATTTGATTTTTTCAAAAAATAGTCAAAAAGGACAAATTCTTCTTATCGTGGTTTTGACTATGATAGTAGCTTTAACGGTTGGATTATCTGTTGCTTCTAGAACTGTCACTAATCTTAAAATTTCTAATCAAAATGATGAATCACAAAAAGCATTTTCAGCAGCCGAGGCTGGAATTGAGCAGGCAATTAACGCGGCTAGCGGAACTGCTGTTTTGAGTAATGAATTGGGGAATAGCTCTCAATTTTCAACGACAATAGCCGCAGTAGAAGGAACAAGCTTGCTTTTGAATGGTGGAGAAAAAGTGGAGCAAGATTCAGGGGTAGATATTTGGTTATCAAATTATCCAAATTATTCAAGTCCTACAACTGGAACTATTACTATATTTTGGGGAGATGATTCTCAAAATACATGCAGTAAGGCTGGTGGCAACTCTATATATCCATCAATTGAAGTAGTTACGCTTTCTGGCAGCGTTAGTGACCCAACTGTAAGTAAAAATATTTTTGACGGATGTGCGAGAATTGCTGGAGCGCTCAGTGCACAAGGAGGTGGTAGCGTGTCAAGCAAAAACTTTAATTATTCAGCAGACATTTCTTTTGTAAATGGTCTTTTAATGAGAGTAATACCAGTTTTTAATTCTTCAGAAATGGCTATTACTTCTTCGATCGCTCTTCCATCACAAGGCAAATTAATTGAATCTGTTGGAAAATCTGGTGATACTGTTCGTAAAATTCAATACTTTGTTTCACATCCGCAACTTCCTCTTGAAATATTTCCGTATTCGATAATTTCACAATGAAAAACAGCTCTATCGGTCTTGATATTGGGACAACCACTTTAAGAATCGCGATGGTAAGTCGTAACAAAGATTCTTTTTCTTTGGATTCTATAGCAGTTTCGCCTTCAACTCCACGTGGAATAAATTCAGAAGCCCAAGCGGATCATAAAGCACTATCGGACTTGATAACTCAAATGCTTCAAACGTCGGGAATAAAAAGCAAAGAAGTAACCGTATCTTTGCCTGAAAATCAGGTCTATACAAAAGTTATTGAAATGCCTCAGTTGTCGGAGCAAGAATTGGCGGGGTCATTAAAGTTTGAGATGGAACAGTATGTTCCTTTGCCCCTTGATCAAGTAAAAACAGACTGGCAAATATTGAATAAAAAAGAAAATTCTGGGAAAAAAACGATGAATGTACTGCTTGTTGCTGCGCCGCTTTCTCTTCTGGCTAAATATGAAAAAATTGTTGAAATGGCAGGCCTTTCACTGTATGCTGTGGAGACCGAGATAATATCTATTTATAGAGCGCTCTCTCCTTTGATAAACTCTGCTGCTCCCAGCATGATTGTTCATATAGGTGCATCTAATACCAATGTTGCAATACTTAAAAATAATAATCTTGAAACTGTTTTTTCAATTAACCTAGGAGGCCTTGCTCTCACTAGAGCAATATCAATTGATTTAGGTATAGATGTTGTGCAAGCTGAAAATTTTAAGAAAGCGTATGGATTAAGTCAGCAAGCTTTCAACGGGAAAATAGGACGGTCTCTGCAGCCTGTTTTAGACTCCCTAGTTTCAGATATAAAAAAAGCTCTTCTTCTGTTTAAAGAAAAAAATTCGGAAGAGGTGAAACAGTTGGTCTTGTCAGGCGGTAGCGCATTGCTTCCAGGAATTGATGCATATTTTACTCACACACTTGGTGCTCAAACAATTCTTGGTAATTGCTGGAATGCCTATAATTTAAAAAATGTTCCAGATGAGGTAAGGGTTGAAGCACCGAGTTATAGTGTGGTTATTGGCTCTGCCTTAAGGGATGTTGTATGAAAGAAGAAATTAATTTAGTAACTAATGCACATGTAGAAAGTAAAAACGTACGAAGGCTTTTTCTTTCTTCGGTCGTAGTTTTTGGATTAGCTTTTTTTGCAGCAGTTGTCTTGGTTGGCTACGTTTTTTTGTTAAAGTCTAACTTTTCTTCTTTGGATGAGAAAGAGCAAAATACAAAAACGCAAATTTCAGCACTCTCCGATAAAAAAAACAAGTTTTTAATTACAAAAGATCGTTTGCTATCGATCAATGCTCTTTTAAGGTTGAGAAAAAATTTTGAAGAAAAACTGGAGCCTATTATTTCCTTAATACCCCAAGAATTAACAATCACGGGTTTAAGTGTGACAGACGAAAGGGTTCAGGTAACACTCGTTACAGATGACATCTTTGCTTTAGATAGTTTTCTTGAAGAAAAGCTGAATTTCAGTGATCAAGATATTCCAAAAGGAGTGCGCAAAATAGATTTGGCTTCTTTTTCAGAAAACACCGATGGGTATTTGATATCATTAAATTTCTATTTTGTTGTTCCAAAAGTTGCGCCCAGATCGTTATAGAGGAGTCTTTATTATGGACCAGAAAATAACAATCTATATTAAAAAAAATAAGGAATATATTATTCCATTAATTCTTTTGCTTTCATCTTTTTTTATTGTTATTTTTATAATTTTTCCTCAATTTTCTTCAATTTCCGATCTCACAAGGCAGCTCGATGCAAAGAAAACAAGCTTAGAGGAGTTGGGAGTTGGTTTAACTTTTTTAAATTCTCTAAATGAAGACGCTTTAGATTCTGATTTTTCAACCGCTATAGAAGCATTGCCAGGAAGCAAGGAAATTTCTCAAATTTTTTCAGCTCTTTCGGCTTCTTCGCTTGAATCTGGGGCGGACTTAATTGGGTTTTCCTTAAAAGTTGGTGATGTTTATAGTTCTGAATCAAAAGTACAGCCTACTGTTGTGGGTGGAGTTCCAGGATTGAACGTTCTTGTGAAGGTGTCAGCGGATAATGCTTCGCAAATTGTTAATTTCGGTAAAGAAGTGCAGCAAAAACTACCGCTCGCAGAAGTAAAAGCTTTGGACATAGCGCTAAATCAAGGATCGTACGAGATAAATTTTTACTACAAAGCTTATAACCTAGCAGCGATATCAAAACAAGATAAAATAGCACCCTTGTCGAAGGAAGAAAGAGATTTGTTGGATAAGTTGAGGGAATGGAAGCCTTAGGGCTTTTTTAGAATATTTGGGCGTCTTTTTTTTGTCAGATTTAAGGCCTCTTTTTTTCTATATTTAGAAATTGATTTAGGATCTCCAGATAAAAGTTCTTTTGGAACTGAGTCACCTTTATATACAGCTGGTCTAGTATAGATTGGTTCTTCTAAGATTCTCTTGCCATCTATTTTGCTGAATGATTCATAGTAGGATGCTTCTTCTTTTTCAAAAACTCCAGGAATGAGGCGTGCTATGGATTCGACTACGACCATTGCAGGAATTTCTCCTCCCGAAAGAATATAGTCCCCAATAGATAGCTCAAAATCAACTATTTTTCTGATTCTTTCATCAAAGCCTTCATAATGACCACAAACCAAAATTAAATGGTCATACTTTGAATAAAATTCTACATCCTCCTGTTTGTATTGTTTGCCTTTTGGGTCAAGCAAGATTACGGCTTCCCGACCGCTTTTCTTTTTTGTTGACTCTATGGCTTGAGTGAGGACATCTACTCTTAAAACCATTCCAACGCCGCCACCATACGGTCTGTCGTCTACGGTTCTGTGTTTTCCTTGACCAAAATCACGAAGATTCACCATTTCTATAACCAGCTTTTTTTTAATTTGCGCTCTTTTTAAAAGTGAATTGTTAAAAATTTGGGTGAAAACTTCGGGAAATAATGTGATGATGCTTATCTGCATAGAAAGATGGTTCTTATCTGCATAGAATAGAATGTAATTTTATCGAAGGTGTTCTTGCCAAAGGTTTTTTTTTACGCCTCTTGTACTTGAATGTCTATTCTTATGCCATCTCGAATAGCTTTTATCTTTAAAACATTTTTTATAGAATTTATTGTTTTTCCACCTTTTCCAATAACTTTTCCGATCTCCTCTTTATTGATTTTAAGATTGAAGGTGGTCATTTCATCAGAACTCTCTTCTGAAATTTCAAATGGGCCTTGTAGAATATTCTCAAGAATGTGGGTTAATATTTCCTTCATGATTTATTTGGGAATATATTTTTTTTAACGGATGCGCTCATCTGCGCGCCTTTAGACATCCAGTAGTCTAATTTTTCTTGATCTATCTTTTTGACCACTTCTTTGTTGAGAACTTTTATGTAATATCCAAGAGTATCGACTGCGTCTCCATCGCGCCTACTTCTCTTTTCTTTTACAACAATTCTAAATTTTCTCTCGCCTTTTCTTCCAGTTTTTGCAAATCTTATTACTAATGACATAATTGAATCTATTTTATCAGTTTTTAGCTTTATAGTCAATTCAAAACTTAAACACTACTCAGAGCCTCTTTAGCGGCAACTTTTTCGGCAATCTGCTTCGACTTCCCTTTTCCTTTAGCCAGAAGCTTGTCCTCGATATAGACCCCTACAGTATAAAATCTTTCATGGTCAGGTCCTTCTTCCGACTCGATTTTATATACTGGTGAATTTTTATATATTTCCTGAAGCCTTTCTTGTAGTTTGCTTTTTGGGTCTTTTAAGCCCTGTTCTTTTACGAAATCATCCATATTATCAATGATTGTTTTTTTTACAAAATCAGCTGCATCTTCGAGGCCTTGGTCTAGAAAAATTCCTCCCAAAACCGCCTCATATGTGTTTGCGAGAATCGTTTTATTTTTTCGTCCTCCATTACTCTCCTCTCCTTTGGAAAGTTTTAATTTTTCTCCAAGCCCAAGTTGGCCGGAGACAAGAGCGAGAGTTTCAGTGTTTGTGAGGACTGACCTGAGGCTAGTTAGTTTTCCCTCATCATATTCTGGATAATTTTCATAAACGTATGAAGAAACTATAAATGAAAGTATGCTGTCTCCTAAAAATTCAATTCTCTCATTAGATTCCATATTTTTGCCGCCTTCATTAAGATAAGATCTGTGAATAAACACTTTTTCAAAAAGTTTGGAATCTTTAAATTCGGGTAATTTCATATTAATTGAGCTCTTTTGCAAGTCTTCCTAGTGCGCCATTAATAAAACTTGGCGAGGAGTCGCTTCCAAATTCCTTTGCTAATTCTATTGCTTCGTCTATTATAACTTTTTTGGGCGCGTTGTGTAATGTGGTCATTTCATGTATGGCTAGTCTTAATATTGCAAGGTCAATTTTATTGATTTTTTCAAGAGGGAATTCAGGTGCAATAATTTTCACCCATTTGTCAATTTTCTCCTGCGATTTGATAATCTCTTTTACTGTTTCGCTGTTTCGGGGTTGTTTTGTGAAGCTTTGTGCAAAAAGCTGTTTTACGATTTGTTGTCTGTTTTTGTGCCTTGGGTCAGAGGAAGTTTTCATTGGTTGTTAAGAGCAAAGCGATTATTTATTTAAAACCTTTTTTCCTTTATAAAATCCGCAAGCTTTGCAAGCAGTATGCGCTTCTATAGGAGTGCCACAATTTTTACAAAATGATACAACAGGGAGCGTCATTTTTATCGATGCGCGCCTTTTCCCTTTTCTTTCTCTTGAGTGTCTTCTCTTCGGTTCGTGTGGCATAGATAAGTATTATAGTAAATTGAGGCACAACTCGCAAGTAATAAAATTTAAGGAGGCTTAGTCTAGCTAATCGTGAGTAGTTTTTTGATCCATTACCTCTTTTATTTTTTTCTTAATCTTTGGATAATTGTCTAAATTCGTAAAAATTTTATCTGCTGCCTTTTTAGATTTTTGCAGAGTCGTAAAATCAGAAAATGAGGCTATTTTTAGCCCATTAGCGCCATGTTGTGCTACGCCGTACATATCTCCTGGCCCTCTTAATTCTAAATCAATCTCAGCCAGTTTTGCGCCAAAATGTACGTTTTCAAGATATTTTAATCGAGTGTTTGTGTCTTCACTTTTAGAATCAGTAAAAAGAAAACAATATGATTCTTTGTCATTTCTACCTACTCTACCCCGCAATTGATGAAGTTGTGCTAGTCCAAAACGTTCCGCAGCTTCGATAAGCATAATTGTCGCATTTGGAATATCAATTCCAACTTCAACAACGGGGGTTGTTACCAAAATATCTATTTTGCCGTTTTTGAACTCTTCCAAAATTTTATTTTTTTCAGAGGATTTCATTTTTCCATGTAATAAGCCTACATTAAACTGGTCAAATACCTCATTTTTAAGTCTTTCATATTCTACCTTGGCTGCTTTTACGGTTGTTGCGTTTTCTGATTCTTCTATAAATGGACAAACGATAAAAGCTTGATCCCCTTTGTCACTGATTGTTTTTTTAATCCACTCGTATCCAGCACTCCTTTTTTTTTCGGGCACGAGCCATGTCTGTATTGTCTTTCTCCCTTTTGGCATTTCTGGTAATTGGGATAAAGCAAGGTCTGAATAAATGGTTAAAAAAACAGTTCTTGGAATAGGAGTTGCTGTCATGGTCAGGAAATGTGGATTATTTCCCTTGTCTCTTAAAATAGCTCTTTGTGTTACGCCAAATCTTTGTTGTTCGTCAATTACAATAAGTCCTAGTTTTTTAAATTTCACTTTTTTATGAATTAATGCGTGAGTCCCAACCGCAACATCAAAATCGTCAACATTAAGCTTTTTTGAGGATGTAAAGATTGCAACTTTCATACCAAATTTTTCAAGCATATCTTTAATACTTTTAAAATGTTGCTCTGCTAAAATTTCGGTTGGAGCCATAATAGTCGCTTGAAAACCATTTAGATACGCAATATAAATTGCTGCTGTCGCAACAACAGTTTTACCAGAACCAACATCTCCTTCAAGAAGTCTATTCATGGGAGTTGTTTTTGAAAGATCATTGAGGATCTCGTCAATTGCTTTTGTTTGTGAATTAGTTAGAGTGAAAGGCAAGCTTTTTATAAATTTATCAAGATGCTTTTTGTATTTTTTTATTTCAAAAGCTTTTGTGTGTTTTTTTTCCTCCCATTCTTTTTTGCGCATTTTACTTTGTGCATGTTTTAAGAATAATTCATCAAAAGAAAGTCTCAGGCGGGCTTTTTGTTCATCTTCTAGAGTTTTTGGGAAATGTATGCTACGCATTGCCATATCAAGATCTATGAATTTTTCCTCATTTAAAATTTCTTGGGGTAGATACTCATCGATTTTTTCAATTTTTAGCAATAAGTCTTTTATTCTGTTTCTTATCCATTTAGAGCCGAGTCCTCGAGTTTCTGGATAAACAGGAACGAGTCTTCCTGTATGAAAGGTGTCAGAATCTATATTTTCAAGAATTTCATAGTCTTTGACGAGCAAACTTTTTTTGCTTCCAAATTTATCAGACTTTCCAGAAATACTAACATACGAGCCTATTTTAAGCGTTCTTAGTACATAAATTTGATTAAAAAAAATACAGTCTACTCTACCTGTTTCATCCTCGACGGAAATTATTTGCATAGCAAGCCCTCTTTTCGTTCTTATGGTTGTTGCATTAATAACTTGCCCTTTTATGCTTACATTATTTCCTTGTTGTATCTGGGCAATTTTTGATATGTTTGAGCTGTCTTCGTATCTGAAAGGAATGTGAAATAGAAGGTCTTCTACTGTTTCAATACCAAGTTTTTGAAGGCGTTTGGCGTTCATCTTGTAGGTTGTTCCTACTTGTCCAATCGGAGTTTTTAAATCCATAAGCTCTTATTGTGAAAGAAGAAAAGGTAGAAGCGCACTAATGAGTATTGAGATAGATGCAATAGCGATCACGGTTTTTAAAATCCATTTCTTTTTTCTTATAATATCCATAGATTAGATTATACAATATCATCCCCTAGTCTTTCCATATCTCGCCAGCCGATGTCAGTCCTGTAATGCAAGCAGTTACCTTTAATATATATCGATGACATAGCTTCATAGGCTTTTTTTCTTGTTTCAGTAATGTTTTTTCCAGATGCGACAAGATGAAATAATCTTCCTGGGGATGCAAAATAGCCATTTTTTGATTTACTAACCCTGCTATTATAAATAGTCACTGATTTTGTTTCCAATGCGTGTTTGAGTCCATATATTCTTCTTTTGCCATGCCCTTTTGTGAGCATGGATCCTGAAATCGATATTCGAAATTTATTATCAGTTTTTATATTCATATTATCTAAAGTGCTTTTTATCGCATTCATTCCTATTTCCAATAAATCATTTTTAATTCCAGGGATAATTACTTCTGCTTCAGGATCTCCCCATCTAGAATTAAACTCGATAATAAAAACCTTTTTTTTAACAACTATTGCTCCAAGATATAGAATTCCTCTGTAAGGCCTGCCTTCTTTCTTGAGTCCATTTAAAGCTCTTCCAATAATCAACTTTGCTTGTGCATAGATTTTTTTATCTACTATTGAAACTGGGGAATTTGCTCCCATCCCTCCCGTATTTGGTCCTTGGTCTCCGTTGTAGAGTCTTTTGTGATCTTGAGCAGATCCAATAATTTTAAAGCTTTTTGTGTCAGCTACGGCAAACATCGAGAATTCTTCTCCTTCAAGCTTTTCTTCTATGACAAAAGTTTTTCCTGAAGTACCGAATTGTGACATCTGTTTAATTGCCGCAATAGCTTCATTTTTATCCATTGCAGGTATTACGCCTTTGCCTGCTGCAAGACCAGCGGCCTTTATGAACCATTTTTTATTTGAGGCTTTCATAATAAAACTAATTCCATCTTTTTCTGAATTAAAGACTTTATATTTTGGAATAGGTAGTTTATATTTTTTCATGAAGTTTCTTGCCCATGCCTTGTCCCACTCTATTTGCCCCGCAATTCTAGTCGGACCAAAAACAGAAAATCCTTCTTTTTCTAAAGCGTCAGTGACTCCTGCTTCAATTGCATCATCTTGAGCTACATCAACATACTTAACATTGTGGGTTTTGCATATCTGTGCGATCTTCTTTCTTGCTGTTGATTTTATTTTTGGAAAAATTTTTACTGGAACCTTTGAATTTATTTCCATCAGACTGTTTCCGGGAATTGCAATAATTTTATTTATCTGGGGACTTGCCGAATATTTGTGTACAAGGGCCGCTTCTCTTCCTCCTTGGCCAATTATGGCAATGGTAATTCTCTTCTTCATTTAGAGGTCAAGACACTTTGATTTTCACGAAATTTCTTTTTCCAGCTTTTATTACCATGTTATCTTCTGGAATTATTTCCTGATTAGGATTTTGTATAATTTCACCATTTACAGACATTGCGCCTTGATCAACTAATCTTTTCGCCTCAGAATTGCTCGTCGCCAAATTGGTTTTAACTAAAATTTCTGAAGCTGTCAAATGTTGATCAATACTCATTTTTACATCTAGTATATTTTCTGGTAATTCCTTTTTTTGAACAGTTTTCTCAAAAGCCTCCTGTGCTTTTAATGCTTCATTTTCGTTATGGAGCTTTTTTACAATTTTAAAAGCAAGCCCTTTTTTAATATCCATTGGATTTTTGTTTTTTGACAACTCGTTTTTTATCTTCTCAAGCTCTTCGTGTGCAATTTCCGTAGCAAGAGTGAAATATTGCAAAATTAAATCATCTTTTATGGACATAATTTTTCCATACATATCCGATGGTTTATCATTAAGCCAAATGGCGTTTCCCCAGGATTTGCTCATTTTTCGTCCGTCAGTTCCCATTAAAAATTCTGTTGTAAGAACAAATGACTCTTTGTTTCTTAGTTTTTTTTGCAAAATACGGCCTGTCTGCATGTTGAACGTTTGGTCCGTTCCCCCTATTTGTAAATCAGTATCCATAAAATAGCTATCGTAACCTTGCATAATCGGGTATTCTGTTTCATCGAGTCGAATGTGTTTCCCTTCAGCGAGCCTTTTTTTAATAAGTTCGCGGCTTATAAAATCGTTCAATGAGAATTGTTGCTTAAGTTTGAAAACTTGTGCATATGTTAATTTTGACAACCACTCGCTATTTCTTTTAATCTTAATCGTTGAAAAGTCGAGAATCTTCTTGGCTTGGTCTTTGTATGTTTTGAAATTTTCTTCAATTTCTTTCTCGGTTAGCACAGGTCTTTCAGACTCTTTGTCAGATGTATCACCAACAAGTGCGGTAAAGTCGCCGATCAATAGAGTCACATTGTGTCCGAGTTCTGCAAATCTCTGAAGCTTTATTAAAGAAACTGCATGCCCTAGATGAATTTTAGGAGCTGTAGGGTCAATTCCAAGGTATATATTTAATTTACGTTGCGAAAGCTCTTTTTTTAGCTCGTTTTTCGAAGGAATTATATTGGCTACTCCTCTGGTTAAAAGCTCTTCTATTTTATCAACATCAGCCATGCAATTTATTATACATTATTTGTTGACTCTTTCAATATTTGCGTGACATCTCAATTCTGATATAATCAAAGTTACATGCAGTCATTCAGAAACCCGCTCCAGTACTCTAGGCGTCAGCGCCAATCGCGCGGATTTAAAATCCCTTTTACAAATATTGTTTTACTCTCAAAACTTTCAAGAATTCTACTCTATAGTGTTATCGGAGGCATTTTATTTTTCTTCTTTTATTTTATTTGGATAAGCCGTGATCTTCCAACTCCTGGAAAACTATCAAATTCGGATATAAAAGATTCTACAAAAATTCTGGATAAAAATGGTGTTGTACTCTACTCCATATACAAAGATGTAAATAGGCTATATGTGCCATTAAATGAAATTCCAAAAGACTTACAACAGGCAACTATCTCAACTGAGGATAAAAATTTTTATAAGAATAAAGGATATTCGATTACGGGACTTTTTCGCGGACTTATTTTAGACCCGATTTTTCGTGGACGTGCTACTGGAGGTTCGACGATTACACAGCAACTTGTCAAAAACGTACTGCTTTCCTCCGAGAGAAGTTTAACAAGAAAAGTAAAAGAGCTTATTTTGGCAATTCAAGTTGATCAAAAATTTACAAAAGACCAAATCCTTGAAATGTATCTGAACAACGTATCTTATGGTGGTACCTCAGTTGGCGTTGAAGCCGCTAGTAGTTTGTATTTTGGAAAACGCGCAAAAGAGTTAGATTTGGCTCAGAGCGCTTTTTTGGCTGGTCTTCCACAATCCCCTTCATTCTTCTCTCCTTTAATTGGAGACAAAAGTGCATATATAGATCGTACAAAACACGTTCTAGATAGGTTGAAAGAAGATGGGTATATTACCCAAGAAAAAAGAGATGCAGCGATGAGAGAGGTGCAGCAGTTTAAATTTACGCAAAAACCAGGGAATTATAAAGCGCCTCATTTTGTTGAGTATGTAAGAAAAGAATTAGAGTCTATGTTTGGAGAAAACGTTGTTGACGTTGGAAATTTAACCGTAAAAACAACCTTGGATTACGAAATCGAAAAAAAAGCAGAGGACATAGTCGCAACAGAAATAGAAAAATTAAAGACGTACAATGTCGGTAACGGAGCAGCAATTGTGATGGATCCTAAAACAGGTGGCATTCTTGCTATGGTTGGATCTAAGGATTATTTTAATATTGAAGATGAAGGAAATTTCAATGCATCAACATCTCTTAGGCAACCCGGATCCTCTCTTAAGCCACTTATGTATGCGGCTGCTTTTGAGAAAGGATATACGCCAGCAACTCTAATTATGGATTTAAAAACAGATTTTCTATCTGGCGACCCAACAAAGCCTACATATACTCCAGTTAATTATGATGGAAAATACCGAGGACCAATACAGCTAAGATTTGCACTAGGTAACTCTATAAATGTACCAGCTGTTAAGATGTTGGCCCGGGTTGGGATAAAGCCAGTTATGCAAAAAGCATATGATATGGGAATTGAAAACTGGAAGCCTACAACTGAAAATATAAACAACGTAGGGCTTTCGTTAGTGTTGGGAGGACGGGAAGCAAGCCTTCTTGAGATAGTTTCAGCTTATTCTGTTTTTGCAAATCAGGGAGTTAAAAAAGAGCCTTTTGCAATCGTTGAGGTAAAAGATAGAAACGGGAAAGTAATATTCAAGCATCAGGATAATTCAGGGCAAAAAATTCTTGATCGGGGGGTAGCATTTTTGATATCTCATATTCTGCTTGATAACAACGCTCGTGAATTGATCTTTGGCAGTAATTCCCTTTTGAATATTCCAGGACATTCGGTGTCTGTCAAAACAGGAACTACTGACAGCAAGCGCGACAATTGGGCAGTTGGATACACCCCTTCATATGTTGTTGGATCTTGGGTAGGCAACAATGACAATTCTGTTATGAATCCGGCAATAGCATCTGGAGTAACTGGAGCAACACCAATCTGGAGAAATATTATGATTGCAGTTCTAAAGGGAGTAAAAAGTGAGCAATTTCCAGTTCCCGATAATGTCAAAGCAATTCAAGTTGACGCTTTTTCTGGTGGATTACCTATAGACGGAAAGCCGACAAGAACAGAATATTTTATTAAAGGTACAGAGCCTACTACAGTATCGCCTATTTATAAAAAGCTAAAAATATCAAGGAAGGGAGATAATAATAAGCTTGCAAACGCTGATGAAATAGAGCATGGTGATTTCGATGTGCGCGATTTTGTAGTCTTCTATGAAGATGACCCTGTTTCTACAGATGGAAAAAACCGATGGCAAGAAGCGATTGATAAATGGATTAATGAAACTTACTTAAATGACTCGCTCTATCATCCTCCAACCGAGACATCGGATTTTAAATACGATTAAGCGCTTGATTTAATGTCAGCTTAGAGAGATTCAGTCTTTATTTAATTCTTAAAATCTTCATTTCTTAAGTAGTTCACAAGATGCTTGCCGGTTAACTCAGCTGGGCGCATTCTGTGCAGGAGATACCTATTTGTTTCATTCACAACAACGCCTAAAATGGTTGATGTCGCTGTTTTAAAACCAGCATTTTTAACTATTTCTATCGCTTGATTATCAAAGTCGCCATATGGGTAGGCAAAAGACACTATTTCTATGCCAAGCATGTCTTCAAGCATTTCTTTGCTTCCCAAAACTTCATATTTTACTTTCTCAATAGTTGTATTTTTTAATACTGCATGGCTTATTGTGTGAGCACCAATTTCTATATTTTCATTTTTTGATAGATTAATCAGTTGTTTGAGTGTTAGGTAGTTTTTATCATTTATAAGTCCTGGGACAACATAAATAGTTGCTTTAGCACCATATTTTTTAAGGATAGGATATGCGTCTGTGTAAAAATCAGCATACCCATCATCAAATGTTATAAGGATAGGATTTTTAGGTGCGGGCTTTTTCCCGTCTAGAATATCCGCAACGTCTGAAGCTAATATAAATGTGAATCCTGCATTTTTTAGTGTTGCTATTTGCATCTCAAAAATAGCTGGAGTTGTGTCAAGGTCTTGGCGCGCAGTGTCTTTTTTGTCTTTTACATACTCAACATAGTGATACAAAAGAATTGGTATTCTGATATTTGTTGGGCGCAAGATTTGTGCTTGTTTTTTTATTTTTGAAGAAGGTGGGAAGAAGTTTTTGAAATGTGTTTTGATAAAGTTATTTTGGGCTAAAAGAGAAAATGTAAGTATTACAACAAGAATAATAAAAAAGGATATTAAATATTTAAAACTGGCTTTATTTACACTCTTTTGCTTGGCGGTCATAATGACGTCATTATAGCAGACTATCGGAGAAGGTTTAGTCCTGTGTTGGGGTCTTGTTCGCGCTCCATTTTGCTTTCAAATATATCAAGCTTTATTTCCAAAGTACCAGAAATAATCATTTTTCTAACGTGTCCTGAAAGAGTCTGAAGATTTTTATCTCCAAATGTCCCATGTGCGTGAATAACCGTTTTTCCGTCTAAGCTGGCGACATTCCCAGTGATATTTGCTATTTCCAAGTCTTGAACAATTTCATGGTCTTCGTATTTTTTTGTATTCAAATTATAGCTTGCAAGAATTAAGCGACTACACCCCCCAAGACCTACAAAGAATGCGCACGTAATATTGTTTTCATCACAAAATTTGATTAATTCATCAACAAAGTCTTCTCCCCTATCAAATCTTGCTATATAGCTATGAGCTTGTTTTAAAACAGTTTTCATATCATTCAAACTTATCAACAGTAGCATCTAAATTTTTCTCAAGAGATTTGATAATCTTTTCTCTTATAGGAATAATATCTTCTGTTTTTAGGTTTTTTTTCTCGTTTTGGTAAATAACTCTAAAAGTTTTTTTATCTTCATATATATCTATTAATTCAACTGTTTTTACTAATTCATGTTGTTTGTGTATCAAATTAACAATTGTAAGATATGAAACTTTTGGATCAATAGTAACTCTGATATCTTCAACAATCGGCGGAAATTTTGGAACAGGAATATAGTTTTTTAATAAAGTCGCGTTTTCAATAATAGTATTAAAATCAAGTTCAAAATCAATAATTTGCTCGTCTAATTTTTCTATTTCTCCAATTTTTTTTCTATCAATATAAATATCGGCGCCGACTCCCCCACTCTCTTTCTTTTTGAAGACAAGATTTGTGATTCCAAGGTCGTTTAGCAATTGCTCAATTATCCCCTTTGTTTTTAAAAACGATGCATCTTCTTGTTTTATAACCGCTGCGATTTTTAACTTCTCATCTGGAAGATTATCTTTATTTTTTATATAAATATTGGCAATTTCAAATATTTTGATAACATCATAGGTAGGATTTTGTTCAACAATCTGAAGAAGGCTTGGAACGAGAGTTCTTCGCATATATACATGCTCTTCGTCCAATGGATTTTGAATAGTAACCGCTTCGTCAATTGGACCTTCTAGTAAATTTTCTGAAACCATCGAGTATGAATATGTTTGTGTGAAGCCCCAATATTTAAATGCATTTTTTATTCTTTTTTCCCAGAAAAATATGTTAGCCCCCATATTAAAAGTAGAGTTTGTCATAATTTCAGGAAGCTTATCTGGAAGGTTATGATATCCATATACTCTTGCAATTTCTTCAATCAAGTCTTCTTCAATATTCATATCGTCTATTCGAAACGATGGAACAACGGCCGCAATTTGATTTCCCTTAAGCTTAACTTCAAAGCCTAGCTTTTCAAGTATTTCAGCGCTTTTTTTAATCGGCATATCAACACCTATTATTTGATTTATTTTGTTTTCAAAAACTGAAATTGTTTTGCTTTTTATTTTATTTGGGTAAATGTCAATTATATTTGATGCTACTTTTCCATCGGCGATTTTTTCAAATAGTTCTATTCCGCGCAAAAGCGTTTTGTAGCAGTTTTGTGGATCAATTCCTTTTTCATTTAAAACAGCTGCTTCACTTCTAATAGCAAGTTCCATGGACGTTTTTCTAATGTGTTGTTTTTCATTATTGTCAAGGAAAAAAAGTATTCTTTTAGTATTATTGTCAACTGCACTATTTTTAAGTCCCATGACTCCAAGCAAATCTACGATTTCACCTTTTCCATTATCAGCAACTATGTCTCCACCTGACAAAATATATTCTCGATTATCCAGAGTTGTAATTTTTTCTCCTTTTTTAGACTCCCGAATTATGAGTTTTTTAGAAGTTAATTTGTCATAATCAAAAACGTGTGATGGGTGGCCCATCTCCCGCATAACGTAATTTGTTACATCAATCAAATTATTAAGACTTCTGATCCCAGATGCTTCAATTCTTTCTTTTATCTCAGAAGGTGTATCCTTTATTTTTACATCCATAATTACCGCACAGATCCTATTTACAAGAGAGCTGTTATTTACAATTTCAATTTCTGGAATGTCCCCTTTTTTCTGTATCGGTGTTGTTAATTTGGGTTCTGAAAATTCCGCTTTTATACCTTGTTGTGTAAGAACTGCTGCTGCTTCACGCGCCAAGCCTACTACAGACATTAAGTCAGGTCTATTTGTTGTTACTTCAATATCGTAAAGATAATCATTTTGTAGTTTTTCAACACGTTCAACTGATACAGAAGTGAGTGATAAATTTTTGGAAACATCAATAGCACTTGCTTTTGTTTTGAGATATTCACGCAACCAACTGTCTAAAATTTGTATTTGCATTAAAATTGTTCTAAAAAATTAAGATTATTTGAGTACAAAAGTCTTAGGTCGTCAATTTGCATATTCTCCTTCATCATAAGAACTCGTTCAATACCCCATCCAAACGCAAAACCTGTATATTTTTTATGATCTATACCACCGTTTTTCAAAACATTTGGGTGAACCATTCCAGCTCCTCCTAATTCTAACCATCCAGCTTTACAAAGCTTGCACCCGCGCCCATTGCATACGCCACATGAAACATCGACCTCAAATGAAGGTTCTGTAAATTGAAAATGATATGGTCTTATTCTAGATTTTCTACTTTCGCCAAAATATGATTTAACAAAATAGTCAAGAACGCCCTTTAAGTTCACGACTGAAATATTTTTGCCTACAACGAGTCCTTCAAATTGGTGAAACATCTGCGTATGAGATACATCGGACTGTCTTCTGTAGCATTTTGCAACATTGAGCATTTTTATAGGAAGTTTGCGTTTTTCCATTTCGCGGACTTGTCCTGAAGATGTGTGAGGCGTTAGTACCATTTGGCCGAGATTTTTGTCTGGAGCACCATTTATAAAAAAGGTTTCCCAGTCATCTCTTGCAGGGTGATTTTGAGGAAAATTCAGAGCTGTAAAAGCATAGTGGTCCCATTCAATTTCGGGATATCTTACTCTTTCAAAACCAATATGTGTGAAAATTTGTGTTATCTCATCAATCGCTTGAGATACTAGGTGTAGATGTCCAAGAGGAGGTTTTATTCCGGGAAGATTTATGTCTACAAATTCTTTTTTAAGTATATCTTTTTTTATTTTTACAAAACTTTTTTCTTTGTCAGCAATTAGTTCTTCTACTGCATCTTTTATCTCATTTGCCAATCTTCCAACTTCAGCTATTCTTTCTTTTGGTAGATTGCGAATTCCCTTAAAGCATTCGGTAAGTTTCCCATTTTTTCCTAAAAATCCGAGTTTGATTTCATTGATCTCTTCTAGTGTGTCTGCTTGCAATATTAGACTGCTTGCGTCATTTTTAAGCTTTATTAATTCATCGATCATTATTTAATTATACAATAATTTTATTTCTTACCGTTATTTAAATCTTTCAATACGCTAATTGAGTTTGGGTTATCAGCAATCTCTCTTGCCAGAGTAATAATTGCGATTGCGTGATTGTCAGACCCCAGACTGGCTTTTTTTGCAATTATTACCCTATTGTGAAGTGTTGCAATTTTTAGGCGTTGTTCACCATTTTCAATATTTGTCATATTTTTATTTAAGTTTATAGCGTTATGTATGTTTTCCGGTTTTGCTTTTTACCCATTTGATATGGGTTAACTGTTGATATATAAATTCCGTCATTTTTCCTTCAGATAACAAAAAAACCTCCATTTGGGAGGTTGGTAAATTTGTTTTTAAAACTTTATCAAAACCTCCCTATTGGGAAATAAAGAGAAAGTATTTAAAGATCGTTTTCTGCACAATATTTATACTATTAAATTTTTTTGACTGTCTCAACGATTTTTTTAAATGTTTGTGAATCATTTAAAACCAAATCGCTTAAAATTTTTCGATCAAGTTCAATATTTTTTGCTTTTAGGCCTGCTATGAATTTGCTGTAAGAAATGTCATGTCCGTCTAATGCTCCATTTATTCTTGTGATCCAAAGACTTCTAAAGTCACGTTTTTTTCTTTTTCGTCCATGAAATGCATAGTCTCCAGCATGAAGAACTGCTTCTTGGGCTGTTTTGATAAGCCTACTTCTTGATCCACGATAACCCTTTGCTAAGCCCAAAAGCTTGTTGTGGCGTCGTTTGCTTGTTAATCCTCTTTTTACTCTTGTCATATTTTATTTTAGTTTATAAAAAATAGTTCGTATTAGACTGCGAAGTATTTTATTTTAGTTTTTCTTTTTCCGTTCTTTTAAAAATTTTAACTTTCTCTTTTAGGTATTTTCCTACATTTCTATAATGTTGTCTATAGGAATTTTGCCCTTTTCTCTCAGAATTGGTTTGTTTAAAATTCAACCTTATTCTGCGGGCAAGTCTTTTTATCATAAATTAAGAACTAAGCATCAATTTTACTTTTTTGGCGAATTTTCCTGTCAGTTCTGCTGGGACTTTTTTTCTTCTTAAGTTGCTTTTTGATTTTTTTCTTTTTAAATGACTGGACATCTGGCGTCTATGCATGACTTTGCCAGTCTTTGTGATTTTAAATCTTTTGCCAGCCGATTTTCTAGTTTTCATTTTTGTTTTCATATTTAATTTTTTGCTCTGCTCATAAACATTGCCATCTGTCTTCCTTCCATGTATGGTGCTCGATCGACTTTTCCTATATCAGCAAGCCTCTCGATTACCTTTTTTAAAACTTCTTCACCAAGCTCTTTTTTAGTAATTGCACGTCCTTTAAATCTAACAGTAAACTTAACCTTGTCATTATCATTCATAAACTCACGGGCTCTTTTTAGTTTTATTTCTAAATCGTGCTCCCCTATAAATGGACCAAGTTGAATTTGCTTAGTCTCAGATGTTTGAGTTCCTTTTTTCTCCTCCTGTTTCTTCTTCTTCATTTGATACAAAAACTTTTTGTAATCAATAAGTTTTACAACAGGCGGAACCGCATTCGGTCCTATTTCTACAATGTCAAGATCTGCTTCCCTCGCTTTTTGTAAAGCTTCTTCCCGAGTTACTACTCCAATTTGCTTTCCTTGTGCATCAATCAAACGAATTGATTTTGCAAATATTCGCTCATTGCTTCGAAATGAAAAGCTTTGGCTTTTTGGTTTATATCTTTTTCTCAATTTCTTTCTTTGCTCTTAAGATTAAATCATCCAAGTCCATTGAGCCTAAGTCCTCACCAGCTCTTGTTCTCACTGAAACTATAAGCTTTTTATCTTTTTTTGAGGCTTCCTGTTCTTGGCCTCCTATTATACACATATAGGGTGCTTTTTGTAAAGTGGCCTCACGAATTTTTGCTCCAATAGGTTTGTCGTCTTCGTTAAGTTCGACTCTTATTCCGTTTTCCAAAAGAGTGGCGTATATGCTTTGTGCATATTCTGAAACCTTTTGGGAAATCGGAAGAATGACTATTTGCGTTGGTGCAAGCCATATAGGAAAAATTCCTTGTAAATGCTCGATCAAAATTCCTGTAAATCTTTCAAATGATCCTAGAATTGCACGGTGAATCATAACAGGGCGCGCTTCTTTGCCATTATTATCAATATATTTAAGATCAAATGCTTGAGGCATATGAAAGTCTAACTGCGTTGTTGCAAGTTGCCATTCGCGTCCTAATGAGTCTTTTATCTGAACGTCAATTTTTGGTCCGTAAAAAGCTCCATCCTGATCTTTCATTGTGTATTTTAATTTTTTTTGTTTTAAAACATTCTCTAGATCTTTTTCTGCCTTGTCCCACATTTCATCTGTTCCAGCTCGCTTTTCGGGACGTGTTGCAAGTTTGAATTCTACTTCAAAACCTAAGTTTTGATAAAGCTCGTTTTGCATGTCCAGAATTGATGAAATTTCATCAAAAATTTGCTCTTCAGTACAGTAAATATGCGCATCATCCATAGTAAGTTGTCTTACTCGCAGCAATCCGTTAATTTCGCCACTCTGCTCGCGTCTATGTAGTCTTCCAATCTCAGAGAGTCTAAGTGGCAACTCGCGGTAAGAACGTGGCCTAAAACGGTAAATAACGGTCGATTCTGGGCAGTTCATGGGCTTTAAGGTGTAGTTGACGGTACTCCAATAATATTTATCCGAACCATCTGTGTCTTTCCCTAGATAATAGAAATCAATATCTACGTTTTCGTTGTCGCTGACAGGCAAGTTTTTAACAAGATGACGTGATGGTTCACTAACTAAATCCTTTAACATTTCGCCATCAATCTTCTTGATCTCTATTAAAACTCGAGCGCGCTCCTCTGGTTCTAAAAGATTTAAATTATACATGTCATGACCTCCACCTTCTCCAAACTTGTCCCAATGACCTGACTTTTTAAATAATTGAGTTTTTACCATAATTGGGGTGGATGTTTCTTGGTAGCCGTTTTTGGATGTTAACTCGCGAATATATTTTTCAAGCTGCTTAAAAATTATCATGCCGCGAGGCAACCAAAATGGCGCGCCGGGAGCAATTTCATTTGTGAAAAAAAGTTCCTGCTCTTGTCCGAGTTGTTTGTGGTCTTTCAAATCTTTTTTATCCATGTTTGGAAGGTCATTGTACTAGCTGAGGGCTACTTTGTAAAGCTGATTGAGTTACTTGTCCAATAAATTCTCCAATTATAGGGATTATATCAACTCGTCCAATAACAAAACCAAAAACTGACAATATAAATGCGGCGCCAATTGTGGCTCCCAAAAACCAAGCTATTCCACCAATGAAATTATTAATAAAAATTTGCTTTAAGGGTTTTTGTACGTTTTTGTGTTTGTTCTCCATAAATTTACTATACTAAAGACCAAGTTGCGGTGCAATATCTTGCATGGATTTTAGAATTATCTGCGTGAATTCCTCAAGCGTAATTCCAAGCTTTTCTTCACAGAGTGAAATAATTGCGCGGTCAGCGCCTTTTGCAAAAGATTTTTCCTTGAAGCGCTTTAGAACTGACTCTGCATTGATTCCATCAAGTTTTTTAGTTGGGGATACAAGTGTTGTAGCCACAATTAAGCCTGTAAGTTGATCACAGCATGCAATTGCCCAATCTAAGCTCGATTGAGGTTCAATTCCTGTATTTTGATAGTTGTGTGCCTTAATTGCGTAAGCAATATCATCAGGGATTATGTCGGGTTCTTTTTGGAAAAGGAGAAGTCCGTGCATTCTTACATCATTCCCTGTCATTTGATAGTCAGCATCATGCAAAAGTCCTGTTACTCCCCATTTTTCTATAAGTTCTGGGGTTGGATTTTGATTAAGTCTTGTGCAAAGCGCTTTCATCGCGGCTTCAGTTGCAAGTGAGTGTTTTATTAAATTTGGATTACTAAGATATTTTTGAAGAATAACAAAAGCTTGATCGCGATTCATATTATTTAGTATATCACGTCAAATCTTGTTCTTGCACGCCGAGCGAAACGGGATGATTTAAGTGTTTTTGATTAGAGCCGATGGTATAATTAATTTATGACCATAGACATGTCTCCAGAGAGATCAGAAATCGTTCATACTACTTCTCAGGTAGATTTTGCTGAGACACCAAATGTATTAGAGCCATACGAATTTGGGCACCCTATTACTAGAGAAAACTTTGTCAATTTTTTAATTGATAGTTTTTCAAAATCCAGAGGAAACATAGTAGCACAGGCCTATCAATGGGTATGGTTAGGTAGAAATTCTGGAATAGACGTTCCCAACCTAATAAAGAATTATTTTCGTGGCGGTGGCTATTCAGCCCTAACTCCACAGGAAAATATAGTTTTCGAAAGGTTTTATTTTAGGGTTTCTAAGCATGGAGAATTAGAAAAAAAATCCATGGTTAGTTTATACCTTAATACTTCTGTTGATCGAGAGCTAAATCAGGTCTTAACAATTTGTCAAAGACGAGGACAGGATACGAAGATTCACAACCAAAACGTGCATGTTAATGTGATGAACGAAGATGTATTAAGGATGAATAAAAAAGATTTTTTAAAATGGGTAGCTCTAGATGCAAAATCGGAAATGCTTGTTGAAAAGAAAGCTTAAATTGTTCTTGTAGAAACTTTGTGGATCCAAGTGGACTCGAACCAGTGACCTCTGCAATGTCAATACAACGAACAAGCTCATTTGAAATGGTGGACGATACTGGACTCGAACCAGTGACCTCTGCAATGTCAATGCAACGCTCTAACCAACTGAGCTAATCGTCCATTTCAAATGTAACCAACTGAGCTATGGATCCTCAGATTTTCAAAAAAGTTGATTTCTAAACTGAGCTACCGATTCAGATAAATTAGATTCTAGCAGATTTTTAGGCTTCGGACAATTCTTTTGGGGTAAAAGTAAATCTTGCAAATTCAAGTTGTTCTATTTCACTTTTTCCAATCACAAGTCTTGGAAATCTATCATAAGACATGTGAGCAAAAGAATTTGTGGCAAGTGCCATGTCATTTTCAAGTCCTCGGACTAAGTCCTCTCCTGTCTGTTTTGTTCCTCTTGCTATATTAAAGGCCTCTAATAGCTGTTCGGGATTGTAAATTAGGCATGGAATATCTCTGATTCCAAACTTAGAAGAATACCTTGTCCTGTGATGCCCGTCAATAATAACAAGTTGTATGCCAGTCCTCTGTTTTAATGCGCATACTATTACAGGATTCTCTTTAAGATACTCCATTCCGCCCTCTTCTATTTCTCTTTCGGCTAGTCTTCTTTTTCTTTTAGTATACTCTCCGTTTTCTTGTCTTCCATGAAGAAACATTCTTGGCACCATTAAAGGAACACCTTCTGAAAGGATTTCTCCTAGCCTTTCTTCATCAGGGTACCTCTCTTCAGATCTAGCTATGGGTTCTGTTTCTCGAGTCACGCCGTTATTATATACTCTAGGATGATTAGTTTCAACAGATAGACTGTCTAGAAAATCTTTCAGTCCATGCGTGTATATTTCTGTGTTTAACATAAAAAAACCGCCTGGTTTGGCGGAAGCAATTTTATCAATAAATCCTATTCCGCAATTAGCGGCTAAGTAGGACTAGATTAATTGATAAAACTTTATTCATTATTAGTTTATATGCTAACAAGTTAGCCTGTTTGAGTAGCGACTGTTCGCTCTCCTGATAATCCAAACTGTGTACCTTGTCTTTTGTTTTGAGTCCAGTGGGTCCTCCTCTGCTTTCTTCCTGAAAATATTGCTCCGAAACTTACGCTATCCTCAAGTTTTCTGGTTGCATCCTTAATTGTGCTTAGTACAAATTCAAAAAAGCTTAAATGATATTTACCAGGTTTTGCAGGCGTGTTCTCAACATTCGCTTCACGTACGGTTCTGTCAACCTCTTTTACTGTTACAGCCAATCTTTTTATCTCGATTCTGATTTGTTCAACCTGTTGTTTGATTTCATGCTCTACGTTGCGCTCAGAAATTATATCAGCGGATTTAACAGTTCTAAAGTATTCCATATGCTCGCTTGTCGCTTGAGTGTTTTTTTCTTTGCTTTTTTTGTATTTTTCAAGAGAAACTATGTTTCCTTCTTCGAGATACTCTTCTGATCTAGATGAAGATCCCAATAGCTGTTCGGGGATTGTGTTTGCGGAGCCCAAGAGAAGATCTTTCCAGGCGCTTTTTAAAATACCTTCGCCCATGTCTCTAAATTCTGATGTTGCATTTAGAGGCTTTGCTTCGATTGATTCCTCAACCAATTGTCTTTTGATTTGCTGCCTTTTCATGTGCTTGTTACTATTTTAACGTTATTATATGCCTGATTTATGAAAAAATCAAATTACGAGCAGACAACAGCCTTATTTATAAATTAGTTAGAAAATCGATTGTTTTTTGCTGCTTGATGATCGTAGCAAGTAAATAAGGGTTTTGGATAATTTGTGCTTTTTGTGTTTCATCTACAACCGAATTTATAGCTTGTTCAATATCTGCTTGCTCTGCAGTTATTTTTTCCTCATCTGCTATTTTGCGTAGTGCAAATTCTATTTTAAGATCTCTTTCTGCCCGCTTCTCATACTCCTCTTTTATTTCTTCGCTTTTTTTATTTTGTGAGGCAAGGTATTGTTCTAGAGTTATGCCTAATTTTTGAAGCTCTTCTAGAAAATGCGAAACTAGCCTATTTGTCTCTTGATCTATGAGAACTTTTGGTATTGTGATTTCAGATCCTTCCAAAACAGCATCAAAGATTTCTTCTGCTGACGGCTTTTTATTTTCTTCTTGCGTTTGAGTTGAATTTGCCGAATGTGGAACTATAATTTTAGATTTGGCATTTACTCCTTTTACTTTATCTTTATAATTATTAAGTTTAATTACAGGCTCTTCTGCTGTATCAGCTACAAATTCTAAATCTGTTCCATCATCAAATGTCTCTATGTGAATTTGTGGATTAATTATTGGTTTTACTTCAAATTTTTTGACGGCCTCAACATATTCACGCGTAAGTATATCTCTCAATATTTCCTCTTTTATTTTCTCTTTTGGAATTTTATTTTGCGCAATATGTATTGGGGCTTGTCCTTTTCTAAAACCTGCAACAGTTACGTCTTTCACGAGGTTGCCAATTACTTTTTTTCTTACCTCTTCTACTTCATTGGCGGGTACGATTATTTTCATACTCACGCCATTATCTTTTGCTTTTGACATTGAATAGCGCTCGTTTTTAACGCTTGCCAATGGTTTTTTTTCTTGTTTTATTGTTTGTTTTTTTGCCATAACGACTTCCCATTATATAATTTTTTGTGTATTTGTCAAAACTAGCCTATGAAACAAGCGCATTTTTAATAAGAAGAATTGTGAATATTCCTACAGTATTAAGAAGGAAAGATATAAAAATAAAATATTTCGAATTCAAAAGACCAAAATTAGAAATCATAGCCACCCCAAATTCATCAGGTAGTGGAGAGCTGATTATTGTAAAAGCAATTATAATCGCAACGCTTCTTCTGATGCGTGGATGGATCAACTTTTTAAGGCTTCTTATTTTAGGCTCTCTTAGAAATCTTTCAGCTTCATTATGAAATCCAACACGAGCAGTTTTATAAATTACTAGGTCCCCCAAAAGGGCTCCTGTTCCCGCAATGATGCCTAAAAGAAATAGATTTTGTGTGCTATGAAGTAGGATAAGAAGGACTGTTGCTGGCGCTGCCGTAAAGGTAAACACATATAAAAATCCCGATATAAAACTTCCAAAATAAGAGGAATTCAGTACAAGGTTATGAAATGGGATAGAATTTACGTTTGTGAGCAAAAAGAGTGCAAGCAAAAAAGAAAGTATTGCAATTAATGTGCGTGGATATTTTTTTACTAAGCTCATTTGATAAATATAGTTAGTTGTTTAAATAGATGGGCCAAGAGCTTTTTTCTTCACAAAAAGGATGAATCTTTTCCCATCAAGTACGCCAATCAGCGAATAAAGTGCCCGAGGGGAGACTCGAACTCCCAAATTCTTGCGAACACTGGCTCCTAAAGCCAGCGCGTCTACCAATTCCGCCACTCGGGCATATTTAAGGGTAGATATTTATTAGCCACACAAGCAAATAAAATTCCACCACAATCACAGCATAAGTATATTATACATAAAAGAGCTGCGCTTTTGAAAAGAAGCTTAAATGGTCGGAGTTATGGCAAAAGTAGATAACCGTACGTATTCAGAGTCAATTTTGTTCATAAAGCTATTCACTCTCACAGCCCATGTTGGAGACTCTGCATAAATAGGACCAATTTCCCATACGTTTTTAGCTCCTCTCGCAACGTATTTCTCAGCAAGAGCTTTGTTAATTGTATTGATTCCATCTTCCCATGAATCAAAATATATATGTCCTCCACCCCATCCATAAGCATTGTGGCTTCCAGGCATAAGTCTTCGACCAAAAGATGATTCAAGACCAGAGATAGCTGGTAAAAGCTTCCAGTCAACACCATATTTATCAGCATACTCAACAAAGTAGCGAGACTCTTCTACTAGAGGAGAGTTATGTTTTTTAAATACGTTTTCAATCGCTTTAACTCTGGTGTCCAAAGCTATGTTTTTATTGTCTGATAATGACACAAGCGTAGCTGAAGCACCTGCGAGGCGTTCATTCGCATATGTATTTTGTGGTGAAATTAATGCTAAAGCAGTAAATAGTGCTAAAGCAAAAAATATTAACTTTTTCATAGTTTTTAGTAATTGGTCAAATTTCGTTTTATTTCGAAACTTGATGATTACTAAAACCTGAAGATAGTTGGAGTATTTAAAATGAGCCTTTTGTCTAGTCTGGTCCACCGCTGTCTCCGCTTTCGCTTCGCAGCCGGTCTCCTTCACTAGCGTTCAGTCCGACCCATAAAAAAATCCTAAAGTAGTTTTGGGCTACCTTAGGATCTAGGGCGTACTATAGCATATAACTATAGGTTTGTCAAGTACTATACTACAGGTCTAATATGAATCAGGTTATAAGCGGCTTTGATATTATTTGTGGTCTAAAATCTAGTATTCTCAACTAGGATTATAGGGCGTTTTCAATCTGTTCCATTACAAGATTAACATTCCCCGCCCAGTCATTGTGGTTTTGTGGCGAGTATTTGGACATTATTTCATCAGGTTCGATTAAGCCCTTTTGTATATACTCGCGCGCTAGAGTTCTTGTGACTGTCTCTATTGCCTCGTCAAAGTTTGCAAATTTTGTTACTTTGTTCCCATATATCCCAAATCCCCAGCAGTTGTAGGAATCCTTTATTATTTTTTTACACAAAGTGCTTTCTTGCATGGCTATTGCCGGAATTAGTCTGTAGTCAATCTTGTATTTATCCGCATACTCTACGATCTTTTTTGAATGTTTTGCAAGAGTTGAGTTATATCCATTCAAGAATTGTTCAAGAACATCGACTCTCGCTTCTTTTGGGAATAAAGATTCGGTAATCAAAACCCTGTTTTCAGGTAATGCTTTGTACTCAGCGCTGCCAGTTGAAGCGCCTAAAACATTTGAATAATGACGTGTTGATTGATTTATAAGGAACATTTGGTAGGCAACAACTATTATTATAAAAATTGGAAGAGCAATAAGATACGCGGTTAAGAGCACGATTTTTTTTCCTGCTTTATCGACAATTGAAGGCAGAGAGGATTTGTCATGAGGAATTTTGGAGTTATCAATTCCTACCATATTAACTATCGTTGCATATTTGCAAATAGTTGTCAACTCAAGCCTTAAGGAGTGCTTTTCAATTATTGTTAAAAAAAGATGATTCTAGTACAATTGGGCATAAAGTATGCCGAAGTGACCAGTCTCGACTAGGTGTCGATCCTAGGCGGACGGAATGGCCCGCCTCACGCCGACAATTGAGAGCGAATCGAGGTGGGCAGATATATGTTTTATACTTATATACTTGTAAATGAGAAAGGGAGTAAAACTTATGTTGGACACACAAATGATTTGGAGAGAAGATTAAAAGAACATAATGATGGGAAAAGCATTTTTTCTAGGAGATATAAACCATGGAGAGTTTTGTATAAAGAGGCACATAAAACAGAGATAGAAGCTATCAAGAGAGAAAAATATTTAAAGTCCGCAGCAGGACGTCGATGGATAAAGAAAAACATATTTAAATAACTTTGCCGAAGTGACGGAATGGTAGACGTGCAGTGTTCAGAACGCTGTGTCCGCAAGGGCGTGGAGGTTCGAATCCTCTCTTCGGCACCACATTCTTCTTGACAGAGCTTTCTATTTATTGTTTGCTAAGATTGGTATAGAGAATTGAGAGGAGGTGAATAATATGTTTTTAAGCGTAAATTATATCGCAGTTGTGGTTGCAGCTGTTTTGGCTATGGTTGTTGGATATGTATGGTATGCCGAATTTCTTTTTGGAAAGAGTTGGATGAAATATGTTGGCCAAGGGAATGGAAAGAGCATGACGCAATCATTGGCAATAATGTTTGCTGGAGCACTAATCACAGCATATGTTTTGTCATATTTCCTCAGAGTAGTTGGGGCAACGTCTGTTGTGGAAGGATTTGTGGTAGCTCTTTGGGCTTGGGTTGGACTTGTTGTAATGACTTCACTTGGGGACACGCTTTTTGGTAAAAAGCCTTGGAGTATATTTTGGTTGCAAAACTTTCACCAATTAGTAAGTCTTCTGGTGATGAGCGCGGTTCTTGTGCTCTGGATGTAGGAGTTTGGCAAAAAAATATTTATCTCTTGATTGAGAGGATTATTTTTTTGGAAAAAAATTTGTTGCTATGAGTTGTTTTTAAAATCCTTGGCTCTTTTTATGGCCTCGTTTATTATTCTTACTCCCCCACTCGCGATTTCAGATCCACTTTGTGCAACTGAGCTAACCATGTCAATTTTATCTGTAATTTGTTGATGAATTTGAGAAATTTTGTTCTTAATATATAAAAGCAAGATGATTATGCCAATCATTATTGCAAACATAATTGACATAAAAATTATTCCCATTACGTAGTAAGTTGTTTGTACATCCACCATATGCTTAAAGTATATCCTCGATTAATATAAATATTATAGCAAAGCGTGGTGGTTGCCGCAAATACGTGGAATTTATGTAGTTATTTTGGTAGAATATTGAGTGTGTATGGGTCTGTGGTGAAATTGGTATACACGCAGCCTTGAGGTGGCTGTGCCGCAAGGTGTGGAGGTTCGAGTCCTCTCAGGCCCACTTTATTTAGTAGTTAGGGAAAAACTAGCGTTTTATTAGTACTGAAGACTTTAGGGTTTGAAAATTATATCAAGTTGTGCTTCAAGGTTTGGGGCAACGCTAATTGGAGTAAATGGTGGCTTTGCACTTCTCCAAGAATTTCCCCCAGAGAATAACAGATAATCATTCTCGTCATTTTTTACAACAACAGTTGCTCCTGATGCAAAATCTTCTGGAGTAATTTTGTGCCAAACTATTGCTCCTTGCCCTTTTTGTGCATCGAGGATATCTTGTTTTCGGCAGGCAACGATGTTGCTTGCGTAAGAGGAGATTATTAGATAGTTGGGTGTTTCTGTAATACCGCGTTGAGGATTCACTAGATCGTTTCCATTCTCTTTTGCCCAACCCATAAAATTTGCAAGGTCCTCGCTGAAAGGGCTGCCATTTACGCTAATCCATAATGACGGAGTATCAGATGAAGGCTTTCTGTCAGTAAGAGGTCCTCTTCCCTCCCCTCCTATAACAATAATTTCATTTCCTTCATAGTGTATTACCTTAATAGAATTTATGGTTGGATCTTGGTTTTTGTCGTTAACTAAGCTTTCTGCTTGCTCGTGTTTTTTGAATGTTCTTCCGCTGTCGTCGCTTACCCAAAGCCCAGAGCCGCCCTTATCAGATGATGGCCAGCAATTCCTTCATAGTCCATCCATCCACCTACGTAAATTCTGCCTGTTTTTTCATCAATTTCTATTGACCTGACAAAAACATTTTCGGGAAGGCCTACTGCTTTTTCTGGATGCGTAAAGTGGTTATAAGGCTTTTTATCAACATCAAAGTCAGTAACTATTCTAATTCCACCCATTCCTCCCACTAGTATTGTGCCATTTTCAAGCACCGCGCCGGTCTGTATGACTGGGAGATCAATGTTGTAAGTGCCCCAACTTCCATTTGACCGTTCTGCCAGCAACTTGTAATCTGTAACAGCAAAAACTTGCTCTTCATGTTGAAAAAAATCACGAGGAATACCACCAAAAAAATTATAGTATTTTTTATCGATGACTGTTTGCCAAGTTTTGCCGCCGTCAGTGCTTTTTTCCATTCCATTTCCCACAGTCGCCCATTCTCCAGCATAAATTACATTAGGATTTTCTGGTCTCACCCATAATGAACGTGCTCCATCGCTGGGAATATTCTCAAGCTTTCCATCGGGGTGAAAGGGGCCTATTTCCTGAAAATTTATTACACCCGTAGGATTAAGTTCTTTTTCTGTTTTAAAAGTTATCTGATTTTTTTGCTCAGTGCCCAATAGTGGTGAGGATGCGGTAGTAATTTCACTTTGTTGTTGGATTGGTTGTTCAGCTTCTGCGCTTGATCTTGAAATTCCTGCAAGCAAAATGGCAGATCCCGTAATTGCTTCTCTGATTTTTATCATAATCGATAGTTGTTTTAGATAGGAATATTAGCTTTGATTATATAATAAGTAGCATAAATTATCAATAAATTTCCCTCCTTTTTATGTCTGTTTGTGGTTAATAATTTGTCAAACCCTTCTTCAGATTAAATTGTGCGCAAATGAATTGTAAAATGTATTTTTATGATGTAAAATAGAGTTGGTTTTAAGGCTTATTTAGGGCGCTTAGCTCAGCTGGTAGAGCGCTTCGTTTACACCGAAGATGTCAGGGGTTCAAGTCCTCTAGCGCCCACTTCGTTCGCCAATGCGGCGGACTCAGTGCAAGCACTGTAAGATAAAAATTGTTAGGGTAATATAATTTTGTTTACCCTGACAAATGAAGGGCCGAGATTGCCAAGTTGGTCAAGGCGCGTGTCTGAAGAACACGTTATCCGGGTTCGATTCCTGGTCTCGGCACATTCGGCCCAATTAGGATTGGGCCTCAGTGCAAGCACATCATGCCCGCCGATTAGCGGACTCAGTGCAAATATATTGAAAGCGAGCTATTTTGTTTACATAGTTGAATGTAAAGATAAAACTCTTTATACGGGTTATACAGCGAATGTTGATAAAAGAATAAATGAACATAACTTCGGGAAGCGGGGAGCAAAGTCGATAAAGGGTAAGCTCCCAGTGAGTCTTGTCTATTCAGAAAGGTTTGAAACAAAAAGCGACGCATTGAAAAGAGAAATTGAAATTAAAGGATGGAGAAGAGAAAAGAAGCTAGACTTAATTAGAATAAAGAATGCGCTTTCGCTCACGCCCTGAAGGATGAAGGGGAGGAGCGTTAACGAAATGAATGCGCTTGCGCTGAGGAGCGAAGCGACAGAGAAAATAATGCGCTTGCGCTGAGGAGCGAAGCGACGAATGCGGGAGTAGTTCAGTGGTAGAACGTCTCGTTGCCAACGAGAAGGTCGCCGGTTCGAATCCGGTCTTCCGCTCAAGTTTTTAAAATTATTGCTGGATCGTCTAATGATAAACAAGTTTGCTTTTGTCGCAATGCTCCAAAAGTAGGACAACTAGTATAATTAATTGTTGTAGTTTGCGCTGCTGGATCGTCTAATGGTAGGACAACAGACTTTGGATCTGTTTATCTAGGTTCGAATCCTAGTCCAGCAGCAGAAACTACAACTCGCGTACAGTTTTGGATCTGATTGCAATTTATCTCATCAAATTGTGTATTGCTAGGTTCGCTTGTCCTGAGGAGTAAAACGACGAACGGAAATCCTAGTCCAGCAGCAAATCCGCTTCAGTAAGTTTATTGCATTTAGATCCCTTATTCCCTACACTATTTATATGCTCGCCAACGTATTTATTGGGTACAGTAATCTCATAGCATTTACTGCATATTATTTTTCTATACTTGTCTTACTCAAAACTTTCTTTTCACCTTGGAGGCGTATGGTATGGAGAAAAAAAAGTCGGGGTTTTGAATTAGGTGAAATTCTCTATATTGCCGCTTCAAATATAACGTCTCGTTTTATAGGTATATTTTTAAGAAGTTTGATGATTCTTTTTGGTCTCATTGCTCTCATTTTAATGCTTGTATTGGCGCTTCCGATTGCGTTCTTTCTTTCATTTCTTAATCCTAAGTCCTCAGTATTTAAAAAAGAAGAATTACTTAATACTCGTTCTCTTGCTGGGGATTGGCATTACGGTTATACGCCTATTCTCGATCAATATGCAGAAGATCTATATTTAAAAAAATCAAAAACAACTTTTATTGATAGGACTAGTGAAACAAAATCTATTCTTTCGATTTTAAAGCAGAAAGAGTCGCCAAACCTTTTTCTGGTTGGTGAGCCTGGTTCAGGCAGAACTGCGCTTTTAAGTCATGTTGCGGGGATTTTGGTTGACCATCGTTTTTTGCTTTTTGATTTTGTGGCTTTTTTGCAAGATAAGGTGGGTGATGAGAAGCAGCAAGGATCGCTTCAAGATTTATTTGCAGAAGCAGAAGCTGCTGGAAATGTAGTATTGATATTTAAGAACTTCGAAGAATTCAGCGACAAGAGCTCCTCTCTTGAACCCTATGTTGAAAAAGGCAATTTGCATGTGATAGGGATAACAAATCAGAATTCCTATGATAGTATTTTTCTCCCTAATGATACGCTTATGAAATACTTTTCGGTTGTAAATATAGAAGAGCTTAATAAAGCTTATATACAAGAAATACTTATTGAAAGACTTCGGGATATTTATCGCCTATCTTTGCCAGATAATATTTTAACACAGCTTCTCGATGCTTCTTATAGGCTTATTTCCCTTGAGTCAAAACATCAACCTAAGGCGGCAACGGAATTACTGGACGAATTCGTGTCTCAATACGGCCAAAATATTAAAAAAAACGGCAGTCCTCAAAACTTGCTAGAGCAATTTCTGAAAGCAAGATTGAAAATTCCCTTTGGTGCAGTAAGCGCGGATGAGAAAGAAAAATTAAAAAATTTGGAAGCGTCCTTACGTCAAAGAGTTGTAGATCAAAATGAAGCAGTTTCTGAAATATCAAATGCTCTTAAAAGAAAACGTCTCGATCTCGCAGATGTGCAAAGGCCAATTGGGTCTTTTTTGTTTGTGGGGCCCTCGGGCGTAGGAAAGACAGAAACTGCCAAAACTTTAGCTGCAGTATTCTTTGAGAATGAGCAGAGATTTATTAGGATAGATATGAATCGTTTTCAGGATAGTTCTCAGATAGCCGAGCTAACAAAGGAATTAGCGGGAGCAATAAGGAAACAACCCTATGGAGTATTGCTGCTTGATGAATTTGAAAAAGCAAATCGTGAAGCAGTCAATCTATTTTTGACCATATTTGATGAGGGATATTTTATAGACATGAATAGTAATAAAGTCTCGTGTAATAATCTGATTATTATTGCAACTTCCAATGCGGGTAGTGAGTTTATTCGCGAGGAGCTAAAAAAGGGTAAAGTTGATCTCAAAAATTCACTTATTGACTACATCTTGAAACAAAATATTTTTGCGCCAGAATTAGTAAATCGTTTTGATGCTGTTGTTTATTTTAATGTATTGAAAGAGGTTGCTCTTAAAAAAATCGCAACAATAAAACTTAATCAATTCAACCAAACGCTCAAAAGCAAAACAGGCAAGACAATACAGATTACAGATCAATTACTTCAGGCAATCGTTGATGAATGTAAAAATGAAGAATTTGGAGCGCGAGAGATAAACAGAGTCATTGAGAGGCTTGTAAAAAACACGATTGCCGACCAAATGCTTTCCTAATTTTTACAATTCACCGTTTGGTGGATTGAGCATATCTTTGTTTGTTTTTCCTGAGAAGAAAACGACGAACGAAAATCCTAGTTTAGCAAAAATATAGGCTTGAAAGCAACGAGTTTTAAAATGTGCTAAACTTATTATTCAAATGATCATTTGTACTTTTGAGGATGGAAAAAAAACAAATCTTCGTCACGTTGTAATGCATGCAATTGCAGAAAAAGAAGGTAAAATTCTACTTGTTAAAAGAGCAGAAAGTCTTACAACGGAGCCCGGTAAATGGGGATTTCCAGGAGGTTTTTTAGATATAGGTGAAGATATTAAAGAAGGGGTGCTTCGAGAACTTCAGGAAGAAACTGGCTGGAGCGGAAGAATAGTTTCGTTATTCAGAGTTAACTCTAATCCCAAAAGACCAAATGAATTTAGTCGCGGAAATGTGGCAATGGAGTTCATAGTTGAAGCGTTAGACAAAGTTTCAGAGCCAGATAGTGAGTCATCAAAGGTTGAATGGATCAAGATTGAAGATATAAGATTGGATGAATTGGCATTTGATTTTAAGGAGGCTTTAGAGTTATATTTTAAATACAAAAAAGGGGAAATAAATATTCCCATAATATGACAATGAAGGCATAGGCTTGTGCAAAATTAAAATTTATGATTATAAAATCCGTTACATTTTTTGGTGGTGCAGACTGTTTGGCTGGTAGTGAAAATTATATTGCTGCAAAAGAAACTGCAAAACTTATAGCAAAGACCGGAAGAACAATCGTTAATGGTGGTGGTCCCGGAGTTATGTTGGCCGCAACAAGTGGAGCAAAAGAGGTTGGTGGTAAAACTACTGTTGTTTATTATAATCCTGAGCTCGCTACAACATTCGAAGGCGTTAATCCTGAAAATTTAGCAGATTCACATTTTGTTGAGGAAAATTATGTTGATAGAACACAGAAGCTTTTGGAATTGGGCGATACATATGTAATATTTAATGGCGCAACTGGTACACTCTCTGAGTTTGGAATGGCATGGGGTGTGGCAAGATTGTATTTTGGACATCATAGGCCTCTTATTCTTTTTGGTGATTTTTGGCACGAGCTTATTGCTGATTTCAAAAAATATATGTTGATAAGATCGGAAGCATTCGAGGTTATGACGATTGTTAATACTCCTGAGGAGGCGTTAATTGCGCTTGAAAAATATGAAAATATTATTGAAAGAAACAGGCATGAAAATCATAGTGAGTGTAAAGGTGGGGAGTGCGATTTAATTTTGTAATTTTTCTTAAGTTTTTTTTTGGGATTTTAGAAGATATTGATAACAAACAAATCAGCCCAAAAAGATTTGGGCAAGATTTGTTTCGTATCATTCAATTCTTACTTACTAGAGCAAATTTTACAATCGCTTTTGTGAGTTACAAGTACGTAAACAGCAGATACTCCAACCAGTACATAAACTAATTGAACAGCAGATGGGACTGTTCCCAATATTGCTTCAACAAGATTAAAGCCAAAAAGTCCAACAAGCCCCCAATTTAGAGCACCTACGACGACTAGTAAAAAAGCTGTCATGTGTAGTATTTTCATGTGTGTTCACCTCCCTTCGAAACAACGCTAACTAAATCTACTCATATCCCATATAGGAAGTCAAGTAAATCTTGTGAATCTAACTTGTCTTAATATATTGTGATAAAATTAAAGTTGAGATGATCAGAAAAAGTAAAAATATTGGCCATTTATTAGAAGCTAGATTTGCAGCTACCTTTTTTGGAAATCCTGCATCAAATATGGTTGTGATTGGAGTGACTGGAACAGACGGAAAAACAACGACGTCAAGTCTTATTTATCATATTTTGGAAAAGACAGGTAAAAAAACCGCATTAATAAATACGTTAGGCGTTAAAATTGGAAGTCAAACAATTGAAACTGGACTTCATACTACTACACCCTCTTCTTTCTATCTTCAAAAATATATAAAAAAAGCATACGATGCAGGAGTGAAATATTTAGTAATTGAAGCTACTTCTCATGCACTTGATCAAAATCGTGTGTCTGGTATTCCGTTTGAAATAGGGGTTTTGACAAATATAACACACGATCATCTTGATTATCATATTACGCACGAAAAATATTTACAGTCAAAATTAAAGCTTTTCAAAATGTCAAAAAATTGTGTTTTAAATAAAGACGATAAATCGTACGAAATTTTAAAAGAGAGCCTTGTAGATAAGAAGATTTATACTTATTCGACTGAAAATAGAGATGCTGAGACAAAGATTTCTGATATAAAGTTTGACTGGGATGACATTGCTAGTTTTAATCGTGAAAATTATTTGGCGGCGATTACAGCATGTAAAATTTTGGGAATTGCGGTTGATGACATTGTTTTGGCTTTGGGTTCTTTTGTACTTCCTGAAGGGAGACAGGAAAAAGTTTATGACAACGGATTTGAGGTTATTATTGATTTTGCGCACACGCCAAACGCCTTCGAAGAGGTTTTGGAAGATATAAAGAGGAAAACAAAAGGCCGCGTTATTCACGTTTTTGGTGCGGCAGGTGGCCGTGATAAGTTAAAAAGGCCTATTATGGGTGGGATTTCAGCAAGGTTTGCGGACGTGTTAATTTTGACCGCAGAGGATCCTAGGCATGAGAGAATAAGGGAAATTAATCGTGAGATCAAGCAGGGAATAAGAGTAAAAAAAGAAGTCATGGAAATAGACGACAGGCAAGAAGCAATTGAAAGCGCAATTAAGATTGCAAAAAAAGGAGACACTGTTTTGATTACTGGTAAAGGACACGAAAAATCAAATAATTTGGGAGGCGAGGAGTTTTCGTGGTCTGATCATGAAGTAGTTAAAAATGCTATTGAGAAGAAGAGGGATTTAAAGATAGCCCGAATTTCTTAAAGTATTTATTCTTCTTATCTATCCATCCTGGCGCTTGACGACAAAGCTTCTTTTGGTCCTTTTTATACAAAAGAAGGTGTTTGACTGCTTCCTCTAGAAAAAGCTCATTTTGCGACCCTTTTGCAAGAAATATGGCATTTTTAGGTAGGTTAGTCTTTATATAAATCCCGGCTTCAATTGAATTTTCGAACCATTTAACATCTTTCAGATTTTTGATATGTGGCTCAACGTATTTTTTAGTTAGTGGGCCAACAAGATAAAGAAAATCAACGATTTCATTTATTTTTTCAGAAACTTCTAGATGTTCGCTTTCAGCTTCTCCTCCAAGTTCTCTCATGTCACCAAATAAAAATACTATTTTTCCATTTGTACTTTTTTTTAGATTCTGTGCAAGTTCTAAAAATGCATTTACGGCCGCTTTGGAAGCATTATAGGAAGAGTCAATGATAATTGAATTTTTAATGCCTTTGAAGATTTCTCCGCGTCCTTTCGGGAGTTGGAAATTTTCTTCAAGAGACGTTTTTATTTGTAAATTTGTTAAGCCAATATTTTGCAGTGCTAAGATGCTAGGGGCAAAAACTTCACGATAAATTTCAGGGAATACGAAGGTTTTAAAATCCAATCTTAATTCGTCTTTGCCAGTTATAAATACAAAAGTAGTTCCTTGTAAATCTGCTCTATAGCGTTTGTAGGAAATATTATTTTCTTTATTTTCACCAAAGCTTAAGACTTTGGTTGTAGGTGAGTTAAAATTTTTGATTTGGGCACTTACGTATTTGTCGTCTGCATTATAAATTCCTATTGCGGCCCCAGATTCTTTAATAATTTTTGTATCTTCCTCTGCTATTTTGGAAAGCAAAAAATCAAAATTGGCCCTACCCTTCTCTTTTTCCAATAAAAGTTTTTCAAATTGCATTGTGTGAGTGGCAGATACATTAATTGAGATTGCAATGTCAGGTTTTATAATCGTAAGAAGATATCCCATATTTTTTGGAGGATTTGGATCATCTATTCCCATTTCAACTACAAGGTATTTAACGCCGACAAGATTGAAAATTTTAAATTTAGCGAGGATTAACATTCTTGCCCAATCGAAAAATGAATAATTACCAGGGGTGATGCCAAGAAGACCGAGAGGTACTCCAACTTCCGAATTTCCAAAGATAAATTTTGTGGGATAGTAGTCTTTGATGACACTATAAATAGCATTTCTGGTGGATGATTTTCCAGTAGAACCAGCTATGCCTATAATATAAGGACGGTTAATCGCAAGTGCAATATGGACTATAAAACGTAAGTACCAAATGACAAATCTAGCTGCAAATGACTTCATATGGATATTATACAATTTACTAGAGATTTTTGTCCCCTAAATCAATTTTTAAAAAGGGAGGTCGAGGGTTTTGTTTGAATTAGTCTCTGGCTCGAATAATTTTCTGTATGTACAAAGCCTGCAAGTGCTTGATGGTTCTGGCAAATCTCCATTTAGAACTTTTGAAACATCACTGATAAATCCTAAAAATCCATCCATATCTTCATCTATTGGATGCCATTTGGGAGAAGTTGTAAAGATAAATTGTCCATTTTTATGCTCAATTGAGTCTGGTGAAATGCTAACTAGGCCTATTTTTGAAACTTTAATCGGCTGTCCTTCCATTGGATTCTCTAGGGCATATTTATAAGCATGTAGTTGACTTGAAAATTTTTTTATTTGCTCTTCATTTGGTTTTGTTATCTTAAAATCAATTACCGAATATGTTCCATCGGAAAGCTTGGTTAAAACATCAAATCTTCCGCTTATATAACAATCTTCAGAGCCTTTTATGGGTGTGGATTTCAAAAATCCTTCTTGAATTTCAATTATTCCATCTGGTAAATCGGGATGAATATCTTTGAGGCTTTTGCCCATAACACTATTTTGAAGTAAGGAGTTCATGTAGCCAAAAATTGCTGGGAAAGCGCCAGAGTGAGGAGGAACACCAAGTTTTACTTTTTGGTAAAAACAAAACTTGCAATCTTCCCAAAGGTACTTAAAGTCAGATGGAGATAATTTGTATTTTGCCATCGAAAATAATTATAACACGAGAGGAGGATTGTTTATAGTTTTAGAAGAACGAAAATATTGAGCATAGTATTTGTCTTATTTAAGGCTATTTTGTATAATTCGCATATGGCAAAAATAGAAAATTTAAGTTCAGGGTCAGATGGAGAAAGTAGTCTTTCAAATGAGGTGGTTTCTAAGATGGCCCACTCTTTATATAAGGAGGCAATGACTATATTGCTTAATATTCCAGAATTTGCAAATAGCTATTATATTCAAGCGTTTAAATCTGCAGCTGATGAGGACAGTATTCCGTACAGCGCTCTGATTAAATTTGATCAAGGTGATACGTATCATGTTGTGGCCTATTCTGCTTTAGACCAGAATTTTAAGGCACTATCCATTAATCATTACGGGGCAAGCGAGAGGCCTGATTCTGACCATGGAATTTCTTTCTCATTGGCACCAAATAATGAAGTTTTTATGACTAGTTCTAGCAATCCAGCTTCGATTAAGACAAATAGCAAGAAAGTTTTTTCTGAGATTAAAGATTTTTTAGGCCATTTTCAGGAAATAGCTTTTTCGGACGAGTAAACATTTAGAATAACGACTGTTGTTAATTTGCCTACTTGAAATGTTTTAAAGTTTTTGTGTATAGTTATTCTTTGTGGACGACAATAATACAAATAATCAAAATCCCCAAAGAGAGGATGTAATTGACGGTCAGGTTGTGTCTTCTGATACTTCAAAAGTTGAGACAGGTGAAGCAATTGTTCTTCAAAACCTTGAGAGTCTTATAAATGAAAACTTAATTCGTATCGACAAGTTAAACGAGGAATTAAAACAGCAAAAAGAAATGCTTGATAGTGTTTTGGAAAATGATCCAACATATCAAGAGCACTCAAAAGTCGCAAAAGAAGCAAGCAGAGTTAAGACTGCAACCAAAAATGAAATTTTAAAAAGGCCGGACGTTGCCCACGTTGATGCAAAAGTGAAAGGATTACGAGCTGAAGTCAAAGAAATAAAAGAAAGTATGTCATCATATCTTCAGGAGTTTCAAAGAATGTCGGGATTAAATCAAATTGATACTCAAAATGGGGAAACCATGGAGATAGTCTATATAGCCAAACTTATCAAGCGCCCCAGATAGTATTTCTCTTTTTCATTTGGGCTTTTGGATTTTCAGAGTAATGTTGAATAGCTTATCTTCCTTTTTTAGCCAAAATTAGCGTCCAAGGAAACGGGGTTTTAACGCATACTACTTTAAGTCCGTTTTGGCGAAGAAATTTTTTAAGCCCGCCACTGCTCCAGTGGTTTATGTGTTCGGGATGATTTCCAAAAGTTTTTAAATACTTGCCGCGTAAAAAATTTGCAATAGTAAAAAGTGGTTCATTGGGAGTTGAAAACACAATGTATTTACTTGTCACCCTTTTTAATTCCTTTACTGCTTTTTTTGGATCATCAAGGTGTTCGAGCACCTCAGTGCATAAAAGAAGATCAAAGCTGTTTTCTTTATAGGGTAATTCATAAATACTTCCTAATTTTAAATTAATTTTAGGATACATCTTTTTGCCTAGCTTTAGCGCATCTTTTGAATTATCTACTCCTTCGTGAAATTTCCCAATTTGATTTCTTTTAAGTTTTACAAGCGAAAATCCTTCCCCTGCTCCTACATCAAGTATTTTTTCTGATTTTAAGGGTTTAATCAAATTAATCATCACAGAATAGAAATAATTTATAAGAAATTTTTGAATTGGGTTTTTATTGACGTGTTTTTGGAAATTTGTCGTATCAGCCATAAGTGCAGATTGTACGGTAAAGATAAGCTATTCGTCAAGGGTTTTTTTTAGGGCGTATAAATACGCAGCTTCTTTGGTGCTCACTTTTTCACTTTCTTTAACACTCCAAATATTATTAAAAGCAAGGCTCATAATTGTTTCGATTTCGAGCAGAACAATTTCTTTTTTATATTTTTTATTCTCTAAGTTTTGTTTCCACTCTATATACGATCCAGTTATCCCTCCACTATTTGCCAAAACATCTGGAATAATAATTACGCCTTTTTTTGTCAAATAGTCATAAGCTGCGGGACTTACTGGACCATTTGCCATCTCAATTATAATTTTTGCTTTTATTGTATCCATATTATTTTCATTTATTACATTTTCCAAAGCCGAAGGCACTAGAATATCAACAGGCAATTTCAAAAGCTCCTCATTTAAGATTGTTTTGCCTTGACTTATGTCACATACTCCACCAGCACAGTAACACCCGGCCAATGTTCCCTTTTCCAGTTTACACGACATAACAAGGGGGATATCAAGATCGCTGAATTTGCCACTGCCATTTGTAACTGCGCCTTTAGAATCTGAAACCGCAACAACCTTAAAACCTGCCTCTTGGGCAAATTTAGCAAAGAAAAATCCAACGTTTCCAAAGCCTTGAATGGCAATAGTTTGGTTTTTGCTACTTATTCCAAGTTTTTTAATAAGCTCTTTTAAAACAACAACTCCCCCAAATCCAGTCGCTTCAGTTCTTCCTTCGAGGCCAAAACTCTCAATAGGTTTTCCAGTAAATGTTGCATAAAGTTCGTTTTCGGGTAACAATGTTCCTCTTTCTTTTGCAATTTTTATATATTCTTCCACCATCCACTTTATAATTTTAGGATTTGTATTTACATCTGGTGCTGGAACATCAACATGCGGCCCAATAACATCAAAAATAGCACGTGCATAATTTTTTGATAATTCTTCGAGCTCATTTTCGGATAGGGTTTTGGGATCAATTGTTACGCCACCCTTCCCTCCTCCAAAAGGAACATTTGCGATGGCTGCTTTTATGCTCATCCAAAGAGATAATGCCAATACCTCATCACGAGTCACATTTTGATGAAATCTTACTCCCCCTTTATATGGACCTAATTTATTGCTATGTTGAGAACGAAACCCTGTTGTTACCATTTTTTTGCCGTTTTGTGTGTATGGAATTTTTACATCCACGACTCTATTCGGGACCAAAAATCTTTCCACTTTTTCTTTATCAATTTTATGTTTGTCGGCTATTTTGAGGATATCTTTTACCGTTTCCAGATAGACATTAGTAGACTTTGACATATTTTTCAGATAAGAGATACTATAGTTGTTTGCAAGAGTAGTTGTCAATATATGTAAATGTTATAAAATGAATTATGCAAAAATACATTTTTTTCATAGCCGTATTTGTAATTGCAATTTTTATATATCCAGCATTTTCATTGATTACCAGCCCATATTCTCAAGGTGAAATAGTTTCTCCTCTTCCAAAATTTTTGACAGACATTTTTCCACAGCCATTTCGTGAAGTGTATGCATGGAAGCCCAAAGAACAAATCTATCCTGGAAGCATTACAAAACCTCAAGTTTTCTCTTCAGGTGCATTAATTTATGACATTACAACTGAAAGATTGTTGTATGCAAATGATATTAAAAAAAGGCTGCCAATTGCTTCTTTAACTAAGATTATGACAGCTGTTGTAGCAGTTGAAAATAATGATTTAACAAAGAAAATAAAAATCGAAAAAGAAGCTGCAACAATTGGGGAAGACAGTATGGGTTTGTCTGAAGGCGAAGTGCTCGAACTTAAGGATCTGTTACATGGACTTTTTTTAAATTCGGGGAATGACGCAGCTGAAGCTATCGCAAGCTCTAGTCAATTTGGACGCGACAATTTCATATATCTTATGAATAAAAAAGTAGAAGAGTTGGGCCTTACTGATACGCACTTTACAAATCCTTCAGGACTTCAAGGGGACGGAGAACAATACAGCACAGCTTATGACCTGCTTGTAATTACAAAGTATGCACTTGAAAATAAAATTATTTCGCAAATTGCATCAACCGTTAGTTATGAGATTGCACAAACAGCAAGTCATAAAGCTTATTCTCTTTTCAATGAGACCAATCTTTTGACGTCCTATCCAGGAGTCAAAGGCGTAAAGACAGGATACACATATGAAGCCGGTTTTTGTCTTATAAGCTATCTGGACTATCAAGGACATGAAATTATTGGAATACTTTTAAATGCAGACAATAGAAGGCAAAGCATGAAGGACTTGTTGGATTATTCACTAAAAATTGAAGGTGTTACTCCTCCACCACATTCTTGATTAAACCTTTCTATTTCGCTAGAATATATCCAGCATCACTCGCCTGGGTGGTGGAATGGTATACACGCAGGACTTAAAATCCTGTGGCAGCAATGTCATGCGGGTTCGAGTCCCGCCCCAGGCACTTCGCTCACGCTCAGTGCAAGCACTCGCTTTGTTTCTCTCCTTCATTCTTCAGGACGAGAGTGCAAGCACATTAAATTTTAGTGCGAAGCCCTATTTCAATTCTTCGTCTATAAATTTGAAAACTTCTTTTCTATATAATTCTGGGTCGCTTTTGTAGGTTTCTATATGGTGTCCTTCGGGAAAAATTACGAGCTTACTTCCATCCCCCGCCGCTTCTAAAAGCCTTCTACTATTCTCAACAGGGATAGCCATATCAAGAGCTCCATGCAAAAACAATATCTTTTTACTCTTCACTTTATCTATTGGTTTGACACCAGGAATGTCAATTCCATAAATGGTTTTAGCAAAATAAAAGACGGCAGGATCAAAAAAGGTAGGAATATTATTTTCTTTCGACAAAATATTTCCTATGATCGGCGCATACTCCGCCGCCGCGCTATCAGCAACAATTGCTCCAATATCATCTAATTTATCACTTGTATTAAGAAGTGAAATAGCGCCGTTGGAATTTCCAATTATTGCGATACTTTCCTGTCTAAAACCTTCTTTTTCAAGAAATTTTACAGCTCCTAGAATATCTTGCCCTTCTGTGAATCCAAACCCTACTCTGTCTCCATCAGAAATTCCTCTTGCTCTTGCGTCATACATAAGAACGCTATACCCTTTTGAGATAAATTCCCTTGCAATGTCAACCGTGAAGTATCCATAGTCAATTCTATTCGCCCTAAGCCCCGTGACAAAAATAACGGCATTTTTGGAAGTATTTGGGAAAAACCATCCCCGAAGAGTCAGTCCATCACTTGCTTTAAATTCTATAACCCTGTTGTTATTGGAAACTACATTTGGGGAGGCTTCAATTCTGCTCTTTATGGGTTTTGTAAGCTGACTCGCCACATATACAGAAATTCCCAAATACAAAAGCGCAGAAATAATAATACTAAATACAAGAACTTTAACCTTCATACTTCTATGACACATTATTTACCAGTCTTTGAGATAATATTTCTTCCCTTTTAAATTTTTGGGCATATATTCCTGTTCTACTTTTTGTCCTGCTTCTTGTTCTTTTTTCCACGGATAGCGTATGTGACCTTGTCCGTAGCCCAGATTTTTCATAACTTTGTTTGCTGCATTTCGAAGATGCAGTGGAATTGGGTCTAAGTTTTGCTCATCAATATCAGACATAGCTTGGGAGATTCCCTGAGTTGAGGCAATTGACTTTTTAGCAGTTGCTAAAAAGCTTGCTGTTTGAGATAAAATCAGTGTTGCTTCAGGCATTCCTATCATGTGAACTGCAGACATCGCAGATGTTGCAACAACAAGAGCTGTTGGTTGTGCATTTCCAACATCTTCACTTGCAAAAATAACCATTCTTCGGGCGATAAATAGTGGATCTTCCCCGGCTTTTATCATGCGAGCTAGATAATGAAGAGTTGCGTCGGGATTATTGCCGCGCATTGACTTTATAAAAGCAGAAATAGTGTCATAATGCCAGTCGCCTTTTTTATCATAATAGATTGACTTTTTTTGTATAGCATCTTCTGCAATTTTTAATGTTACATGTTTTGATATAGATGCGGCAAGCTCTACAGCGTTTATTGCTACTCTTCCATCTCCGTCTGCATGTTTTACGATATGGTCTATTGCATCTTTATCCCATTTTATTTTCTCAAAATTTTTAATTGCGCGTTTTGTGAGTTTTTCTATATCCTTATCTTCAAGTTTGTAGAGCACATAAACCTGGCTTCTTGAAACAAGAGGCGCGTTGACTCTGAATCCTGGATTTTCGGTCGTAGCGCCTATTAAGATGATCGTGCCTATTTCAACATGCGGCAAGAAAGCATCTTGTTGCGCTTTATTAAATCTATGAATTTCATCAACAAAAAGTACGGTTTGACGCTTGTTACTCTCCATTTCATTTTTTGCTTGTTTTATTACTTTTCGGACGTCTTCTACTCCGCTAGTTACAGCCGAAAAGAAAATAAAATTTGCGCGGATATTATTTGCAATTATTGAAGCAAGAGTAGTTTTTCCGACACCTGGAGGCCCCCACAAAATCATAGATGAAACAACTTTATTTTTGAGCATTCGCTCGATTGGTTTTCCATGACCAATTAAATGTTCTTGTCCAACAAAATCTTCTAATTTTTGGGGACGGAGAAGCTCAGCTAAAGGTTTTTGCATATCTTTATTTTAACACGGTGAGGCAACTAAAATATCTTGATACAAGTTTTTTGTCTGTGGTACAATAAGTTTTAAGTTTTGGGCTACATTTATCAGGGCCTTGAGGGCTTGTGAATTTCATGAGCCCTCTTTTAATTCCAGGGCCGGTGGCGCAATGGTAGCGTACCTCCATGGCATGGAGGGGGTTGAGAGTTCGAATCTCTTCCGGTCCACTTCGCTCTCTTAGAGCTCAGTGCAAGCACGCGTTCTTTTAGAGCTAAGCACAAGCACTTGTCCTGAACGTTCACACGAAGGACCTAATACAATATGAATAATTTTTTAAAAAAACTTTTTGGCGCAGAATATAAGCCACTTAATAATATTTATATTTCGAGTAAGAATTTGATTTTTAATTACAAATATCTTTCGGGGATTGATAGAAAAATTAAAATTGCACCAGTTCTTAAAAGTAACGCTTATGGACATGGAATTGTTGAGGTAGCTAAAGTTTTAGACAAGATGGAGGCACCTTTTCTTTGCGTTGACAGTATTCATGAAGCATATCAGCTTTTAAAGATAAAGCTAAAAACACCCATTTTAATAATGGGGTATGTTGATCCAGAAAATTTAAAAGTTAAAAATTTGCCTTTTTCCTACGCAGTTTATGATGAAAAACAGATTGAAGCAATTAATAAATATCAAGCAAATGCAAAAATTCACATAAAAGTTGATACTGGGATGCATAGGCTTGGAGTGAGCTTGGAAGATCTTCCAGGTCTCTTAGTGGCAATTAAAAAATGTAAAAATACTAAGTTGGAGGGTGTTATGTCTCATCTCGCCTTTTCTCGTGATATTGATAATGGATTCACAAAAAATCAGATACAAAATTTTAAAAAAGCTTTGTTGATAATTGAAGGCGCAGGGTTTAATCCTAAGTGGCGACATTTAGGTGCATCAGGTGGAATTCTAAATCTTGATTTATCAAAGTATTCAAATATGGCAAGAGTAGGCAATGCTATATATGGATTTAATCCTGGAAAGCCATTTGATAATAAGTTAAAACCAGTATTGTCGTTCCATACAAAAATAGCAGCAATCAAAAAAATTAAAAAAGGTGAATATGTTGGATACTCCGCCACCTATAAAGCAGAGAAAGAGATTTTGCTCGGAGCGTTGCCTGCTGGGTACAATGATGGAATTGACAGAAGGCTTTCAAATAGAGGATTTGTAAAAGTCGGAAAAGTTTTTTGTCCGATTATTGGGAAAATAAGCATGAACATCACAACAATAGATGTTTCAAAAGTACTTGATGTCAAAATTGGCGACTGCGTTATTGTTTATTCAAATGAAATATCGGATAAAAATTCGCTTGATAATGTTGCAAAAACTATAAAAACTATTCCTCCAATAATTCTTGTAAATTTAGCGTCTTCCACTAAGCGGATTGTTAGTTGACTGTTAAATGCCAAACCCTGAGAGAGAATTAACCGTTAACCAAATGACTAAAACTCCAAGAATTAAAAGAAGGCTTTCAAAGAGAGCAAAGCCTTTTCTGTTTTCATGATGTATCTCAGGTATTAGATCTGAAGCCGCAATATAAAGAAAGAAGCCAGCAGTAAGTGAAAGCAATATTGGTAAAATTCCCTCTGCTTTCTCTCCAACAGTAAAAACTATTAAAACACCCAATATAGATGTGGCGGCGCTAAATAAATTTATCAAAAGAACATTCCATTTTTTAACACCCTTGTGAAGAAGTAGCGCAAAATCTCCTATTTCCTGTGGTATTTCGTGTGCCGCAACTGCGAGTGTTGTAACTATTCCTAAGGGAACGCTGATTAGAAATGTTGTAGCAATCGCAACACCATCGATAAAATTGTGTATACTATCGCCAACAACAATCAAGGGGATAATCGGCTTTGCATCTTCTGCCATATGTCCGTGATGTCCATCATGATGATGGAACCAATGTAAAAATCTTTCAAGAAGAAAGAAGAATAAAAATCCTACAAGAGTCCACAAAAAAATGTCTGTGTTTGAATCTTGAGATCCATGTGCAGCTTCTGGAAGTAGGTCAAAAAAAGTTGCCCCAAGAAGAGAACCGGCCGCAAAGGAAGCTAATAGGTGGGAGATTTTAAGCATGCGCTTTTCTTTTATAAGGAGCAAGACGCCGCCGATAAGAGACAGCACGCTCCCTATAAAGTTAAATATTAATGCGAGAATTAAAATTGACATTTTTTACAAACTCCAAACAACTCCAAAGAGTGTTTCATAATCTTAAATTTACTTTCTTTCTCAAGTTTATCTAAATTTTTACTTAAATCAAAATCTATTTCAACATCCTTTATCATATCGCACTTAATACAAATCAGATGATGGTGATGTTTTGAGTCAGTTCTTTCGTATCTTTTTTTGCCGTCACCGAATTCAATATCTCTAATTAAGTTTAAGCTTTTGAGAAAGCTCAATTCCCTATAGATAGTTGTTTTATTGACAGATAAATCATTTCTTAATAAATGGGCCTGAATATCTATTGCTGACATAGGAGCATTTGTAGTTGAAAATAATCGAAGCATGTGTCTTCTAACTTTTGTGTTTCTAATATTTTTATTTGTTACTAGATTTTCCATAATTTGAGTATATGCAACTAAGTTGCGTTTGTCAACAAGTAATAATATAGCCTTGAGTTTTGGAAATAATAAAAGTACAATATGAAAGTTACGGGTGTAGTTTCCGCCAGAGGCGGATCAGCCTTTGGCTGACATCGGTCCAAGCATAAAGCTTTGCCGATTCACAAGATAAATAATTACGGGGTGTAGTTCATCGGTAGAACGCTCGGTTTGGGACCGAGAAGCAGGAGGTTCAATTCCTCTCACCCCGACTGAACGCAGTTATTCATTTCAACTTTGTGGTAAAATAGCAATATGGAATTTATTGTTTTCCCAATCTTACTTGTAATTGTTCTTTTTAGCATCAAACAGATCAATCAATACGAAAGAGGAGTGAAATTTCGTTTTGGGAAATTTATAACCGTTATGGAGCCTGGATGGAAACTGGTTTTTCCAATCATTGAAAGCTATAAGAAAGTAGATGTAAGGACAAAAGCTGTTGATGTTCCTGATCAAGAAGCAATTACGAAAGATAATGTTTCAGCAACGGTTAATGCTGTTATTTACTACAGAGTTTCTAATTCTTCAAAAGCAATTCTTGAGGTCGAGAATTTTTATTACGCAGTCTCCCAGCTCGCTCAAACCACTATGCGCAATGTTATTGGAGAAACTTCTCTGGATGATCTTCTCTCAAAAAGAAATGAAGTTGCTGATAAAATACAAAAAATTATAGATAAATCAACAGATCCATGGGGAGTAAAAGTCGAATCAGTCGAGTTAAAGGACATAATTTTGCCTGAGGAAATGAAAAGAGTTATTGCCAGGCAAGCAGAGGCAGAACGCGAAAGGCGGGCAATCATAATCAGGGCAGAAGGAGAAAAAGCAGCTTCTCAAAATATTTCTCTTGCAGCAGAAATGCTCTCAAGCACAGCAGGAGGTCTTCATTTGAGGACGCTTCAGACCCTAAGTGAGCTTTCATCTGACAAAAGCAATACAATAGTATTTGTAACTCCTCTTGAGATACTTCGCGCATTTGAAGGAAAAGGCGTTGGCGATCTTCTTTCAAAAATTACAAAAAAAGATAAGTAGCCAGGATAATCAGTCAACATATTCATGGAGTTCTTCTGTGGGAATATGAGCACCGTTTATCATTTGTATAAGTATTAAGGCCGGACTGTTTCCTGTTGTTAGTCTGTGTGGAGTTTTGGGCTTGATGTCAAAGTGACCCTTTGTGTTAAGAAGTTCACCGTTGACATACGCTGCGCCCGCGAGTAGCCGATATCTTTCAATTACTGGGAATCTATGTATGTGGTTGCTTGTTTTAGAATCAGGCCTCAATGTGGATAGATAAAATCTATCTCCTTGCATCTTCTCGCCATCTAAATAATATAAGGCACTAGATCCAGAATGTGTGGAAGGAGGACTTTGTAAATTCAGAGCTTTGGGGTAAGCAATTAGTAGTTCTCCTAAGAATTGACTTACGGGATCTTCTGGATGCAGACTAAATGATTCGAGGAGTTGATTGTTAATTTCTTTTGAATTTTTTACTAAAAAAATAGTTGGTCTGGTAAAGATCGACTCAGGAGACTTTCTAAATGAGTCCTCAGAATTTAAAGGGATATTGTTTGGTCTATATCGCTCAAGCATTAATAGTATAAAATCCTAGTCTATTTTTTGAAAAAAGTCAAACTTATATTTACTTTATAGTTCTGTTTTGGCGGGGTGCAAATTATCCCAGATGAAATCGGGATTTTCAGAAAGTAGTATCTCTCTTGAATGATAGCCTCGGCTTAAAGCTATTATTGGTACTTCTGCTTTTTTTGACGCTTTAATATCTTGAATAGTATCGCCAATGTAAATTGAATTTGAGATATCAAACCCAAATCGTTTAGGTAAGTCTTTAATGCTATCAGATTTGTCAATTACGCTTCCAATAATATCCTCAAAATATTGATCAATTCCATAATCTTGTGCTTCTTTTATTAGACTTTTAGTTGGATGCGCACTAATCACTATCATTTTTTTGCCCTCCTTTTTTAAATGTTTCAGAACATCTCTTACCTCGTCGTATATTAATGGCTTTGTACCTTCGTTTGAAACCGTTTGAAAGTTGCTGGCGTACATGTCCCAAACCTCCCTAGAAGTTAAGTTCTTGTTTAATAATTCTGAAAAATGAGCCTCAAGTGACTTAACGGTCAATTTTAGCCACTCTTTTTTATCCTGTATCTCAGGCAGTCCAAGATCTTGTGCTGTTCTATTAAAGGCCAAATAGACAGGGTGAGTATCGTCGCTAATTGTTCCGCTCCAGTCGAATTGAATAAGTGTCGGTTTCTTTTGCATTTTTTTATTATAACATCTGGTTTTTATGCATCTATATATTGACTAAAGCAAGGCTATCATTAATAATGATATACGGACTCCTCGTAACCACTTAGTATAATTTTTTGTGGTTTGAAGTTTTACACTTTTTTATTTATGGAGAAAAGATTTTATTGGCTATACGTTACTGTATTTATAAACATTATTGGGCTTGGAATGATATTTCCAATTATGCCCTTATTTGCGAAAGCCCATAGCGCCTCATCTTTCCAGGTAGGGCTTCTTTTTGCTGTTGTTGCACTGACACAATTTCTTGTGTCTCCACTTCTGGGCAGAATATCCGATAAATATGGAAGAAAACCAGTTTTGATTTTCTCAATTGCAAGCAATACTCTCTCCTTCTTGGTTACTGGTTTTGCGCCAGGCCTTGGAATAATTTTTTTTGGTATGGTTCTGCAGGGAATTGGCACAGCAGGAGTGTTACCTGTGGCCCTTGCGTATATTGCTGATGTAACAGGGAAAAGCGATAAGCGTTCAGCGTATATTGCACGAGTAACGGGTACTTTTGCATTAGGTTTTACGGTTGGTCCCGTTGTTGGAGGATTCCTAGGAGGTATTTCTCTTGTTGTACCTTTTATTTTGGCAACAATTGTTGGCGTATTAAATCTTATATTGATTTTACTTTTTTTACCTGAAACTTTGACTTTGAGAGATAAAAGCATTTCTGTAAAAGAAGGGCTCGTTGATATAAGACCTCTAATTAATGCTCTAAAAGGTGAATTTGGAGTTATTTTCTTTCTTTTATTTACATGGGCTTTTTACATTTCCAATTTTATTTTGACAATCCCATTATTTACCCAAGAGAAATTTGGATTTGGATCTTTCCAAGTTGGTATGCTTTTTTCTCTAACAGGTACGGTTTCAGCTATTACTCAATGGATTATTCTTCCAAAAATTGAAGAAAAAATAAAAGATTTGAAAACCATTATTCTTGGAAGTACACTTTTAATAATCGGTCTTCTACTTACCCCCGCATTTCCGATTTTAAATTTATTCGTAGCACTCTCTGTGTTAAATGTAATTGGAAGCTCTCTTCTTCGTCCATCTTTAAATTCGTATTTGTCAAAAAGAACAACGTCTGGGCAAGGGGTAATAATGGGTCTTGCATTTTCTTTTGAAAGTTTGGGTCGAGCTTTTGGCCCATTAATGTTGGGGTTTGTTATAGGACAGTTTGGAACAGGCTCATCATTTTTAGTTACAGCAGCTTTTGCTATGGCCAGCTTAATCTTATTTTACAAAGTTGAGTACAAAAGAATCAGATGATATAATTTAAGCTGTGTTAGCTTAACTCCTAAAGAATGAAGGGAGGAGCAAAACGACGAAGCGGGATTAGTTGAGCGGTTCAACAGCTGCTTTCCAAGCAGCAGAGAGGGGTTCGACTCCCCTATCCCGCTCCATATCGGACTTGTTTTGCAACTTCTTCAAATCTAGCCTTGAAATCAACTTTTAGCCTGGTTCTAACCAGTTTTTTTCGTTTTTTGGAGTTAGCCTGGAGAAAATAGATACTGGTGACGGGAATCGAACCTATCTAATCTCATGTCGCGCTAACCGATTAGTAATGCTTTCTCTGAGTTTACCGATTTCACTAAGACTACGGATATTAGTCCATGGAATTATAGCTTCATATTTTCCAGATTCGTAATACTTTATCAGCCTATCTTTGAATAATTTTCTTATATTTTTCACACAATTTTGGACCAATAAAAATGTATCGTTTACTTTTATGACATGTGTTCCAAACATGTATTCATCATTACTAAAATTGTAACCACCTAGTACTAAAACCGATTTATTGGGGAGAGGTTGTCCCTTTTTGTCTTGTAACTTAAATATCTTCTCTCTATGAAGAAGGTCGTTTCTCAAATCTCCAAGTTTAATCTTATCTGTACTATTTCTGAACGATTTTAATACTCCCCAAAATTCTCTGTCATGGTAGCTAAGAAATTTTTTAAGTCCAACCATCGCATCCTCAGCGTTAATTAAAGCAATAAAATACATTTGAATGTCCCAAAAATTATGGTAGCGTTTCCACCTTCGTTTTTGGACTAAGGCACTGCCAATTGAATCATCAAGAAAACCTAGCCATAAAACCAATTCGATTTCATCTTCTTTGGGCAATTGCTTGTAAGTTGTTAAGGTTTTATCCATTGTGCATCTTGCCCCTCTTTTACTTTATACCAGGATTGAAAGTTTGAATTATTTCAGCTCCATTGGGATAAGTGTAAATCCTGGAAACCCTCTCATTGATGTCATAATGACCCGGGCTACCCTTTTCACCCTTAGAAATGCGATATTCAATATTCTTATTTGCCTGATTCAAATCATTCTCTATACAAACCCATTTTATTTCTGCATCCGAAGCATCAGTTTCTATTAAGCTGACGAGCTTGCTCCTAATACTCACGTCACATAGTGCAATTTCTATCGCAACAACGTTCCTTCCTTTTTTTAATGAGTCAATTAACTTTTTATACAACTTACCAAAAGGTGGATTGACATAAGGATTAAGACCTTCATCAATCAACAAAGCTGTTTCTATTTTAGCTAACTTTTTTGCCTGATAAGTTTTTCCAGAAGCGCATAACCCTAATATAAAAGTGACTTTTGCCATAATTAATCTGTCTTAGTTAGTTAAAAAAACTTTTCCATTTTTCATATTTGGCATATGTTTCTTTGATCCTATCCTTATAATGATCAAAAACCCCTTTATATAAAGCGTCTTGTTTCCAGCCAGAAAGTCCTAAATCATTGGGATTTACGCCGCTCAGCATCCCTCTATGGTGTTGACACTTTAAATGATCGAAGAACAAGTCTCTACAAAATCCCCAGGTCCTTTTTTTATGGATATATGCTTGAAGCTTAGTGTCCATATTTGCAAGGTAAAAGGGCAGAGACTCTTCTGTATCTATCCCATGCAATACAGTTGTATATCTTTTGTAAAAAGCAAGCGTCTTATTTTTAGTAAGTAAAACTCTAAATACAAATACTGGGAAGTTAAAGCCACGCCAGTACGTCAATGTTGTATCTGGGATTTTTTTAAATGGTGGAATTTGTGAAGTTGAGAATTCTTGCAAAAAATTAGTGTTACTTGTTTTGCCTTTTTCCTTAAATTCCTGAGTTCTTTTAGTAGTCTTAACTTGGATTCCAAAAAGCAACTGTGTAGGTTTTTCGCCGGAAACCCATTCGCAAAGAAAGTCTAACCCTACATCTTTTGACCCGTCAATTTTGTGAACAATGGCATAGTCAGAGAACAGACTCTCAATAAAAGCTTCACCTTTATTGCCAGTTTGCTTGTTTTTGATATAAGTTCCACCCATATTTATTTGTTACTTCCGCTTGGGTCACTAGGCATAAAGAGGTAATTGTATTGAGTAAAACTAGGTTCAAATTTGGCTTTGTTTAATAAGGTATTCGCAATATTTTCATCGCTCATGGAATAGTTCAGATAGTAATTGGAGTTAACATCTACAGTATTTTCACCAGCTTTGATTGAATCTTTATTACCTGGAGTTGAGTCTGTTGAAGTTTTCAGTAATTTTTCAAACTTTGCTTCATCGTCGACAAATCTGTAGTAATAAAGATTGCCAACGACTCCTTGGAGTGTGCTGCTTGGACTTAATCTGAGCATAACTCCATTAGAAGCCATGGATTTGGCTTCTTCAGCACTTACTCTCATATGTTCCATGAAATAATCCTCGACGCTTTTTCGTGAAGTTAATTCCTCTTGGGTTGGAGGCAGTGGTTTATTGAGAAAAAAAGAAACACCAGCCAGTAGTGAAACTAGAAATATAACTCCGATAATTATCCAGCTTTTCTTCATAATTTTGCAACTCTAGTATAACAAAATGCCTCATTAATTGTATTATTTGTATAGAGATAAGACCCTCAGTAGGGGTATTATCTACATGCGATTTAAACTTTTTAGTAAATTTGCTTCAAATTCTTTTGCGTTAAAGTAAAGGCCTTTGTCCATATGGATAGGTTTTTCATTTTGGTTTCTCCCTGGTTTTACAACTGGGCCTTGTGGACCAATATGATCAAATCCATAGGATAAAATCCTACTGCTTTTTCCCTCTGGATGCTCCATTAGGTGATTCCTAACAGTGACAATTCCGGGAGCACTAACCCCAAGTTTTGTTACAGTCCTCAATATGTCATAAACCCTAAAAGCTAGATAATAAAAAGAGTAAGTGTATATCTCAGTTCTCTGTGTATAGACACTAACAAAATATTTTTCTGGTAAAAGTTTGCTTGTTAATAGAATTGGAAGATTTCTTTGTGTCCTTTGCCGTTCTTTTTCTTCATCGCGTCTTAATTGTTTGATAATAATGTGTAGGAGTTTTAATTTGGAAATTGCTTCATTTATGAGATCGATATCAGTAGTTTTATACGGGAGCTTGTTCTGGTCTCTACATGCTGTCAGAAGTTTTGCGCATTGTTGAAAATTAATATCGGTTGAATTCATTTCATTTTTGAGTATAGCACCTGTAAAACACCTCATAACTTGGAACATTAAGATATTCTTTCAACTCATTAAGTTGTACAATTAACTCAGGAGTAATGTAGTACCGTAAGCCAATTTTGATAAAGGAACTAAACGGTAAATCTGGTTGAAGTAGATATTCTTTGATATATTCATCCAGGCCAAAGTGGTTCGAGCCAATTACGGTCACCAGCTCAAAACGAAGTTTTGAGTGAGAGAACATCTCGAAGAGATTTCATCCCGCTCCAGATTGAAATAGTTTTAAACTTTCTACTTTTATCCCTCATAACAAAATTTCAAAATGATTGTAGATAAATTCTCATTGCTGTTGTCAGGATAAATTTACTTCAGAAGCCGAAACCGATTTATCTTGATTTGAATAATTTTCCCAATTGACAAAAAGCATTTTAAATTGATACTCTCTTTAAAGTGTAAATTTTTATGATAAATCCTGAATCTCTCCATCATTTTTCCTCATTTCAAGAAAATTCCGATTATTGCAACCTTGAACAAGTAACCGCTCTTTATGATGAGCTTGCGGCATTTATGAATGGATTTGGTGATGAGAGTATGCCGCGAATCACTTCTCCAATGGTAAAACTGAAACCCAATACCAATAAGCTTCTTGGAATAACCAAAACAGCCGCAGGTGAATACGGTTTGGCAATTGGCATTCAGGGATTGGCATATCGACACGTTTTTCCTTTAGAGGCGAATAAAAAAGTTTCTAAATTGCGAGAAAGTATAATTCGGGATTTAATGGAGGAAATTAAAAATACAACATCCAGTAAGTTAGAAAATACTCAAAATGAGTCTTGACATTTGTTTGATTTTTTAATTTAATAGAGCACAAGGATAGGCAATTTTTCTAGGTATAGAAAATTCGTCTACCTTTTTTTATTGTTATGAGCGGATTTATTAAACAAATTGGTATTAAAATGGTTCTTGCGTTTGGAGTTTTTTTACTCTCACCGCTTTCTGTTTTTGCATCTGAAGAAGCATCGGCTTCAGGAGAACCTCATGGATCTTTTGCTATTACTTTCCTTTGGATTGCTGTAATTCTCATTGCTGCAAAAATTTCAAGTTTAGTTGAGAAATGGGGACAGCCATCGGTTTTGGGGGAGCTTGTAATTGGTGTTATTTTAGGAAATTTGGCACTTTTAGGAATTCATTTTTTTGAACCAATCAAAACAGACTCAATAATTGCGTTTTTGGCAGAGCTTGGTGTTGTAATCCTTCTTTTTCAAATTGGGCTTGAGTCAAATATCATGGAAATGAGGAAAGTTGGCGCAAGAGCTGGATTTGTTGCAGTTGTTGGCGTAATTGCTCCTTTTGTTTTGGGAACTTATCTTATCGGGCCGATGATTCTGCCTGGTCTTACGACTAATGCCTATCTTTTTTTGGGAGCAGCGCTTACCGCAACTTCTGTAGGAATTACCGCCCGAGTTTTCAAAGATCTTGGTAAGCTTCAAAGCAAAGAGGCAAAAATTGTTTTAGGGGCTGCAGTAATTGACGATGTGCTTGGTCTTATACTTTTGGCAGTTATATCGGCTCTTGTTACAACTGGTGCTGTTAGTCTTGGAATTGTGAGCATTATTGTAGCAAAAGCTGTTTTCTTTTTAATTGGGGCAATTGTTTTGGGGCAGCTCTTTGCTCCTAGAATTAGTAAAGCGTTTTCTTTGATAAACACCGGAACAGGCATGAAATTTACGATTGCTATTTCTTTTGGTCTTATTTTTTCTTATCTTGCACAAGTAGTAGGTCTTGCGCCAATTGTTGGAGCATTTGCTGCTGGTCTAGTGCTTGATCCTGTGCATTTCAGATATTTTAAAGATCCTGAAATGGTGTCAGAATTCAAAGAGGCCTTATCGGATCTTCAAGTAAAATCAAAAGAAAAAATTATGGCAAGACTTAATTATTATGCGAAGAGACACTTAGAAGAAGTAATAGAGCCAATAGCGCTTTTTATGGTTCCTATATTTTTTGTATTTACAGGCATAAATGTTGATTTAAAGACTTTTTTGAATCCACAAGTTATTATTGCTGGGATTGTAATAACATTTATTGCTTTCATAGGAAAAATGGTTGCGGGTATTGTGGCTGGTGACGTGAAGAGGTGGATTGTCGGGGTTGCTATGGTGCCACGTGGAGAAGTTGGGCTTATTTTTGCAACAATTGGAAAACAATTAGGTGTAGTTAATGACGAAGTGTTTTCAATTATAATTATAATGGTGATCCTAACGACCCTTCTTACTCCTCCTCTTTTAGCGACACTTCTTAGGAAAAAATAGTAGGCTTAATTTACATTCATTGTTGCTTATTGTAAAATACACAAAAGAAGTTATATTTTGCTCTCGTAGCTCAACGGATAGAGCGACTCTCTTCTAAAGAGTAGGTTGTGGGTTCGATTCCCGCCGAGAGCACATGTTTCCGTTATCAGACTCTATAAGGCCTCAAAAGTTTCCTCTTGTGACTTATATTGTTATCGTTTTAAATATTTTGGTTTTTATAGCAGAGCTTTTTGCGCAAGATACCAATCTGTTTATACAAAATTATGCGCTTACCCCTTCTCACATAAATATTTTTCAGCCCTACTCTCTTCTGCCTTTTGTTACATCAATTTTTTTGCACGGGGGATTTTTTCATATAGCATCAAACATGTACTTCTTGTGGATATTTTCTGACGCAGTAGAAGAAAGGGCTGGAAAGCTTCGTTTTATTCTTATATTTTTAGTCGCGGGAGTTGTGGGTAATTTAGTCCAATACCTCCTAAGCCCATCTTCTACTATTCCAATGCTTGGGGCTTCCGGTGCAGTGTCGGGGGTTTTGGGGGCATATTTTGTATTTTTTCCCAAAGCGCGCATTAAAAGTCTGCTTTTGTTCTTTTTTGTTTTAACCGTGACCGAAATTCCATCTGTCTTATATATTGGATATTGGTTTATTGTGCAATTATTTTCAGGTTTTGCTTCATTTGCAGACTTTGAGGGAGGAGGAATTGCATTTTGGGCACACGTTGGTGGATACGCAGCAGGATATTATTTAGCTAAAAAATTTAAAGAAAAAGAAAAAATGAAAGAAGATGGAATAATTGAAGGCGAAATTGTCGACTGACTTTTTAACTTTTGCCGCATATATTGGTCCAACAACCATCAAAACACCCTGTGGATTCATTCTATTGGTTATTAGCCTATTATTATCTTGACTGCGAGTCCACTAAGTAGTATCATTTTAAAATGAAAGTCTGTGTGAGATGTGGCAATCAATTTAAAGCTTCAAGTAGGCATCTGAACTGTCCACGATGTAGAAAGAAGTCTTATAAAAACCAGTGCCCAGCATGCGGAAACCTAAAACAACGTAAATCAAATAAGTGCGTTAAATGTTTTAATAAAAGCAAACAATATCCGCTTTCAAAAGTTAAACACCTTAGTAAAAATGGATATTACTACGTCTATTATAGAGCTCACCCAAATTGCGATAAAGAAGGAAGGGTTTTTGAGCACCGCATTGTTATGGAAAAGAAACTTGGGAGATTTTTGTTTCCATTTGAAAATGTGCATCACAAAAATGGAGTTAAAACCGATAATAGAATAGAAAATTTAGAACTTTGGATAATATCTCAACCGACTGGCGCTCGAGTTGAAGATGTAGTAAAATGGGCAAAGGAAATATTAGACTTATACGGTGGTGTTAGCTCAATTGGTTAGAGCATCAGGTTGTGGACCTGAAGGTTGCCGGTTCGAGACCGGTACGCCACCCCAATAAATTTAGCCTCGCTGGAATACATCAAAATATTCCTGCCTACAACGGGATTTGGGCTTTTGGTATAATCACCTTATGAAAACAAAAATAGAAACAACAAAAGCGCCAATAGCAGGTGCAAGTCCTCATTCCCAAGCCATCGTTGCAAATAATTTTGTATTCACACAAGGGTCAATTTACTTAACTGCCGACGGAAAACTTCTTGAAGGAACGACAGAAGAACAAGTTCATCAAATAATGAAAAACTTGCAAGCAATTCTTGAGGCGGCGGGTGTTTCATTTGCGGATGTGGTTAAAACAACAATTTACATGACCGATATGTCTTTCTATGGAGATGTAAACAAAGTTTACGCTAGTTATTTCTCCGAGCCTTATCCTGCAAGAGAGGCAGTTTGTGTTAAAGAATTACCACTCGGAGCAAAAGTAGAAATCAGTATGGTCGCCGCTAAATAATACGATTTTGCTTATAAAGTGGCAAAAGCGGTTCTATAAAACTCCACTTCCACTGCTTGAAGAGTGCTATAATAAGTCTCAACATCGTTCGGTAGGCTACCCCAAGTTTTTTTAGCCTCGGATAAATATATCAAACTATTACTACCCATTACCACACTCGAACCTCTGGTATAATTTGTTTATGAAAGTTTTAATCTTTGGTCCATCTGGTGCGGGTAAAACATACTTATCGAAAGAATTAAAAAAACTAGGATTAAATTCTGTTGATGCAGATTTAATTGGTTCTTTAAGCTCCTGGTTTTACGGAGATGAAAAAGTAGAGTATCAAGAGAATGCTGATAAGAACTGGCTTGATAATCATTCCTTCCGTTGGGATAGAGATTATCTGAGGCAATATCTTACTGAGAATTCCGATATTTATTTGCTTGGTGTATCAGAAAATGTCTTTGAGATGTTTGACTTGTTCGATAAGGTTTATTACCTAGATATTCCAGACGAGATTCAGAATGAAAGACTCCAACACGAATCAAGGGAGAATCCTATGGGAAATTCCGATTACCAAAGAAAGAACGCAATTGAATGGGGACATAGTCTTAGAGATAAAGCTAGGGTTTTAGGAATTGAATTTATTGATGCGACAAATCCTTCTGAAGAAATCTACAAACAGTTAAATGCTAATGAATGAGTTTTTATAAAACTCTAACTTTTTTAGTGAAAGGTTGCTATAATAAGTCCGAACATCGTTCGGTGGGCTACTCCAAGTTTTTAATTTATTACACGCTTAATCTTCGATGAATTCAAATCGAGGAACTTTCTTCCCGTTAATTTCTACTTCTTCAATAAACATTTTTAATGGCCTAATCCATAATTTGCTTTTCGGGTTATCATATAAACACTCATAAACAACTAAATCCTCCAAAGTTTCACTATGCTTTGCTACTCCAATAACTTTATAAAAGTTACCTTTATAGTGTTTATATTTGCCTATTTTTAGTTCGCTCATAATTTGTAGTATATCAAAGCAGTTGGTCAAATGCAGTTTTGTAAAAATCTAATTCGGATAGAAGTAAAGAGCTATAATAAGTCTCAACATCGTTCGGTAATCTACCCCAAAATGTTAGTTTTCAGCCTTGTTTTAGTAGCGAAAAAATGGTTTAATGGTATCTAGCAACAGCCTCTTTTTCTATTTTCTGCGAAAAAAAACTTTAGTTGCTTCTATGGAAAGATTTAAAAGAAAAGCAAAAAAGAAAACACTCTTAGTATTTCCAGCATTCGTGTATCGGAATTACAGACTTTATTTTATTGCACAAGTCGTTGCTATCACTGGCAGGTGGCTGATGATGGTTGTCATGGGTTGGTTGGTTTATGAAATGACTAAATCTGCTTTTATGGTGGGTGTCTCGACTGCTCTTGTTTCAATCCCTACTCTATTTTTTGGTCTTTTTGGCGGGGTCATTGTCGATAGGATTTCGAGTAAAAAGAAGATTCTCTACGTAACACAAGGAACAATTATGATTCTTATTTTCCTTCTCGGATTTTTGACGGTTTTTAAATTGATAAATATTACCACGATCAATGTGCTAGTTTTTCTGGTAGGATTGGTTCTGGCTCTTGATAACCCCACAAGACAAGTTTTTGTTGCGGAAATGGTTGACAGAGCGCATCTTCCTTCGGCCGTAGCTTTAAATACGGCAATTATTAACCTCGCAAGAATAATAGGTCCAGCGCTTGCAGGATTTTTAATTTTTTTCTTGGGTTCGGGTTGGGCTTTTATGGTCGCATCGCTCTGCTATGCTTTTGCATTGAGTGTAACCCACTTCATATCAGAAAATAGATTGCCAATTGAAGAAAAACATCATCCTGTAAAAGCGGTTATTATGGGAATTTCATATGCATGGTCAAACAAGTCTATTCGGATTCTATTGTTATTTTTGGCCGCAACTTCTATTTTTGGTTGGTCATATACCTCAATGCTCCCAGTTATTGCTAAGGCAACTTTTGGATTGAAAGCAACGGGGCTTGGTTATATGTACTCATCTTTTGGAGCTGGGGCGTTGATTGGTACATTTTTCGTTTCCTATTATGCGAATAAAATAAATAAAATAAAAGCTATATTTTTTGGCAACATGCTTTTTTGTATATTTTTGATACTTTTTTCCACAACAAGCAGTTTCCCTTTAGCGTTGATTCTTCTGGCCTTTGCTGGTTGTGGAATAATTACCCAGCTTTCTATGACAAATGCTACGATTCAGCTTCTTATTGAGAATAAGATAAGGGGCAGAGTTATGAGCATATTTATTTTTATGTTTTTTGGGATGATGCCTTTTGGGAGTCTTGAAATAGGAGCTTTATCGGAAAAAATGGGAGCCATGACTGCAACCACAATAAATGCTTCGCTTTTGTTAATTTTGTCTATATTTGTATATAATTTTAAAGATAAAATGATGGGTAAAGTAAAAGTTTGATCTTGATCTCTTTATAGTCCTTTTGTTCTTCTTTTATCCGCGAAACGCAAAAGCAAGAAAAACTTATATAATTTGTTATATTTAATTCTAGTTTTATTCGCTTTCTTTTCGTATTATTTTCTGATAATCTTAATATGTGGATAGATGTATTCGAAGCGAAGCGCAGAAAAGTCTGTCATCAGGCAGAGTTATTCTTCATGTAGATTTTGACTCTTTCTTTGCTTCATGCGAACAACACTTCAATCCAAATCTTCGAGGAAAGCCAATTGGGGTTACTGCTGAAAATGGAAGGACTTGTATCATTGCAGCAAGTCGGGAAGCTAAAAAATTTGGTATAAAAACTGGCAGCAGAAGCTGGGAGGCAGAAAAGCTTTGTCCTGAAATAATTTTGGTTAAAGCAGACTTTGAGCGGTATCTTGAAATAACCAAAAAATTTATATCAATTACAAATGACTTTTCACCAGTTGTTGAGGTTTTTTCACTCGATGAAGTCTTTATTGACATGACCCCTACGCTCCATTTATACAAATCCATTGATGATGTGGTTACAAGACTTAAAAAGCGCATGTGTAGCGAAATAAGCCCCATTACGACGGTGTCTGTGGGAGTTTCATATAATAAACTGCTCGCTAAAATTGCCACAAATCTAAAAAAACCTGACGGGTTCTCGGTTATTGGAAGGTCTGAGGTTGATAAAATATATTCTCAAATAGAGCTTACCGATGTTTGCGGAATTGGAGAAAGATACAAAAGGAGATTAAATTTTCTTGGTATATTTAGCCTTTTAGAATTAAGGGCCTACCCTCTTCCTCTTTTGAAAAAAGAATTTGGGCAGATGGCCGCTGAAAATTTGAAGGCAATATCTCTTGCTCAAGATCAAAGGCCTGTTATTTCATATCTAGACGAATCGGTAACAAAGTCTGTTGGACGTAATTATTGTCTCCCCCAAAACGAGCATGATCAGGAAAAAATTTTAAAGGTTGTGTATGAGCTTTGTGAAGAAATAGCAATTAAGCTGAGACGGCTCGGTAAAAAAACAAGAACAGTAGGACTGTCTTTAAATGGAGACGGATCTATGAATGCTCGAAGGACAATGCATAAAAATTTTGATACAGGCAAAGAAATTTTTGACGTGTGCATGAAGTTATACAGGAATCATAAATGGAATGGGATGGTGAGGCAAATTAGCGTTTGGGCAACAAATCTTTTAGATAATAATATTCTAACACCAGGGCTTTTTGATAATCCAAAACAAGAATTAGTCAAAAAAGTAGTTGATCAGATAAATGAAAAACATGGCCACCACACAGTGAGAAACGGATTTTTGCTTGATGCGCCAAAACTTGATACCAAGCCCAATGGCTACTTTGCCGACAAGTGGGAAAGAGAAACGTTAAAGTTCTTAAATGTGTGAGCGGCCAGGGGGTCGAACCCTGAACCTATTCCTTAAGAGGGAATTGCTCTACCAATTGAGCTAGCCGCCCTGTGTGCCTTCGAGAGGAATCGAACCCCCATCAACGGTTCCGAAGACCGCCGCTCTATCCGTTGAGCTACGAAGGCTTACTGTTTCAAAGCTAATTTTAACAGATACCTGCCGCTCAAACAATAACTATCAAATTGCATTTTTTAACTTCCATAATCAAAACATCTTTGATATACTATGCTATACTCAAACTCAATTATTATGAAGCCAAAATTTTCGCTCGTTATCCCAGTATTTAATGAAGACGAAAGCTTACCCGAGCTTTTAGAAAAAATTCAACTTTTTTTTAAAAAATTCAAACACTCTTTTGAAGTCATTTTTATTGACGATGGCTCTACGGATAATTCTCTTAATCTACTTAAGCAATTTTCAAAAGAAAACAATAACATAAAGGTATTTTCATTCAGAAGAAATTTAGGAAAATCCCCTGCTCTAATGATGGGTTTTAGTAAAGCTCAAGGTGATTATGTCATGATGCTGGATGCTGACTTACAAGATGACCCTGAAAATATAAAAGTGATGTTTGAGTATATGCAAAAAAATAATTTGGACTTAGTAACGGGTTGGAGAAGAGATAGAAAGGATAGTACGTATAAAAGAATTACTTCCAAATTTTTCAACAAACTGGTTTCTCTTCTTTTTGGGGCTAATCTTCATGATTTGAATAGCGGATTAAAACTTTATAAATTGGATCTTGCAAAAGAGCTCGAAATTTATGGCGGGATGCATAGGTTTATACCGATAATCGCAAAAGAAATGGGATATAAAGTCGGCGAAGCGCCAACTACTCATAATCCACGAAAATATGGAAAATCTAAGTATAAATCAAGTAAAGTTTTTACAGATATTCCTGATCTTATTACAATTTATTTTCTGACAAAATATAATAGACGCCCGCTTCATTTTTTTGGAAAAATTGGAGGCATAATATTTATATCTGGATCCGTCATTCTTTTATATTTAACGGTACTCCGTTTTCAAGGAGAATCAATAGGAACCAGACCGTTACTTCTTCTGGGTGCACTTTTGGTGATAGCTGGAATACAAACCATTTTTACAGGACTAATTGCTGATCTAATTGTAAATTTGACAAGGAAAGACCAGCAACAATTTCCATTAAGACATGATTCGACTAAATAGATTAATATTTAAAAATTTTTTTGAGAAAAAAAAAGGTATTTTAAAGCTACTTTTGGGCTTTCCCCTTACTATAACCGCATTCGTTTTTATATTTAAGTTTATATTTGCATCCAAGGAAGATGTTTTGCCTTATCTTTCAACTTTTAATCCATGGGTATTTCTTCTTGGGACGCTTTTAATAGGCGCATTTTTTTTAATAAGAGCGTATGTGTGGAGCGAATTGTTAAAAATGAACTATGCGAAATCCGATTTTAAAACATCAGCATATTTATTTACTGTGGCCGAGATAAAAAGATACATTCCGGGAATTTTTTTTGCCTTTGTAAGTCGAATTCATCTTTTCAATGGTAAAAACGTTACTAAAAAAGAGGTGTTTAAGCTTCTTGTTGTAGAAACTCTGTTAGTTTTGATTTCAAGTGCGGTTGTGTCAATTCCCGCAATTTTCTTTTTTTTAAAATTAACCTCGACAAGCGCTTTGCTTGTGTACGTTTCAAAATTGAAGATTCTTGCTATAGCCCTTATCAGCATAGCTGCTGTAATAGGATTATTTTATCTGTTAAAAAAAAGTATATTTAAAATAAGCTGGGCGTTCAAGCTAAAATACTTATCTTTGATTCCGGTTTGTGTTTTGGGTTGGGGTCTTTTTGGCTTGGGTAACTATCTTGTGACCGTATCTATTTTCCCGCTTGATGCTAACTTGGTGCTACAATTCTCTTCTTTTTTTGTGGCTTCATGGCTAGCTGGTTATCTTTTTTTTGTTGTACCTATGGGCCTTGGCGTGCGTGAGGCTGTTGTAACTTACGGACTTTCTTACTTTATTCCTCTTCCGGTTGCCGCATCAATTGCAATTATTTTAAGGCTGGCCATGGTCGTATCTGAAGTAGCTGTGCTTGGTGTAGTTTTCTTTCTTAATAAATTAAAAAACAACTTTCTTATAAAAAAGGTTTCTGCTCAGACCTTTATTTTATCTGTAGCAATTTCATCTTATATTACTTACTTTTCTTATGTGAGCTTTGAAAAACATCTTAATTTTTTTACAGGAAGATTTGATTTGGGAAATATGGATCAAACAGTCTGGAACACTTTGAATGGACGCATCTTTATTCTTACAAATCCAGACAACACAAACATAATGTCTCGTCTCGGAATACATGCTGATTTTATCCTAATCTTATTATCCCCTTTTTATTTGATTTGGAATGACCCTCGGATGCTTCTTTTTATTCAAAGTTTTGTATTGGGTTTTGGTGCGCTTTTTGTGTATTTAATTGCGAAAAAAGTTTTGGAGGATAAAAATATATCTTTAATACTTGCAATTTCATTTCTCCTAAATCCTTTTGTTCAAAAGCAAAATTTGTATGATTTCCATGCCGTTACCCTATCTACTACGTTTCTCCTTGCAGTTTTTTATTTTATAATCACAAAAAAATATGTATTTTCTGCATTTTTTCTAGCTTTGTCGGTTTTGACAAAAGAAAATGTGTATTTAGTCTCATTTTTTTTGAGCATTTTTGCGTATTTTAAATCAAAAAACAAAATTTGGATGTTTCTTAGTATTTCATCTCTTATCTTGTTTTATCTCTTAATTTCAAAAATCATTCCATTGTTTAGAGGGTCGGATCATTTTGCTCTTTCCTATTTTCAAGAATTTGGTGATTCTCCTTTTGAAATTATAAAAAATATTATATTTGATCCTTTGAATACGAGCTTGGAGTTGTTTAGTTGGGATCGAATTTATTACCTTTATCAACTTTTTGTGCCCGTCGGATTTTTAGCTGTACTCTCTCCTTTATATTTAATTTTTGCCATTCCTGATTTTGCAATTAACCTTTTGTCTGCAAATGCAAATTTTAGATCCCTAACTTTTCATTATGCAGCAACAATAGTTCCGTTTATCTATATATCGACAATTTATTCTATTAACACTCTTTTGAAAAAGAATTGGAAAATTTTTAATAAGCGATTTATTTGTTTTTATCTTATATTCTTTGCTATATTTTCAACCTGGTCATTCGGAACACTACCGGGCTCAAATAATCCATCAATAGAAATATATGCAAATAGTGTTAACAACAGAAACGAAATAATTAACTACCTTAAAAGAATACCTGAAAGTTATAGTGTTGCTTCAACAAATAATTTAGGCGCACATCTTTCACATAGAAGAAAAATTTATACTCTTCCAAATGGATCAGGAAAAGCAGACATGATACTTTTTTTATTCGAGTCTGATAAATCAACAGCAAAAGAGAATTTACAGTATGTTGATGACCTGATTGATATGAATATTTACTATCTTGATTATCAGCGGGGAAATTTTTTCGTTTATAAAAAAAAGCTTTAAAAAAGTAAAAACTATTTTCTTATTAGTGTATATTTATTTGGAAAATAAAGAAATGACGCTGGAACATCATCGATCAAATATTTTTGAAAATCTGAATAAAATGAAATTCTTTTTTCAAAGTCTGTAGTAGATCTTCCGTCTTCCAAAAGCTTATCGATGCGCAAGCTTTTATAATTTGTAATATTGTTTTCCTGACTAGAATGCCAAAGGGTGTATTGATCTGGATCTGCGGGAACTTTATAAGAATATAAAAACACTTCAAATTTTTTCGGAAAATCTGTAACGATTTTGATTTTTGTATTTATTCCTATTTTTTTCCAAGCATCCTGTACTTCTTTTGCACTTTGTTCATATTCTTGCGTTGTTGTAAGCTCAATTTGTTTGTTAAAGTCGGGCGCTTCGGAGATCAGACTTTGTGCAATTGAGATATCTGAAATGCCATAATTTGGAGACTTAGAGAAGTAAATCGATATCGGCGGAATTGGTGAATATGCTCTTTCTCCTGCGCTAAATTTTTCAGGTAAAGCGTAATTTAATGCTTGACGCAATTTTTTATTTGATAATTCACCGCTAACATTATTATAAAATATGCTTACAAGCTCCGAATAGTCAATGGTAGTTGATATTAAGGTATTGTTCCAGTTTTTAAAATTAGACTCTTCAATATTAGTATCGCTAAGTCCTAATGCAGTATCAACCTCACCCAGGGCGTATGCAATTTTCAATGCATTCTGGGTTGGGTAAAAGAAAATAATTTTTTTTCTATCTCTCTCTTTTTTATTTTGAAGCTCTAGAGATTTAACAAATCCAGCGTTTAGTTGAATTTTTTTTATTTTATAATCTCCAAGGCCATACTCGCTTTCTAAAATAAGAGGCTTTGAGACTGTTGACAGAAAAGGAGAATAAGGATTGTTTAAGCTAAGTTCTATTGTGTATTTATCTATTGCTTTTGTTGTAACATCTTTAAAATTAATTGGAATATTTTCAGCAGTTAATTCATCTCCGTTATGAAAATATTGATTCTTTCTTAGGAAAAAAGTATATTTTTTTCCATTATCTTGAACGCTCCATTTGTAAGCTGCGCCCTGCGTAATTTTTCCGCTATTGTCAATCTTTGTTAATCCATAGCTAACATCTTTAAGAATCGTATCAGATATTGTGCTTGCCGTATATGTTCCCCAGTAACCAATTTTTTGTACCCTTTTTTGAATTAGAGGAAAAACGTATAAATTTAAAAGCAACCCAACCAAAAAAAATACTGCCGCTCCAATTCCAATTGACCAAAAAATTGTTTTTTTCCATTTTTTGACATAAGCCTTAGTCAACCATATGTAGTATCTTTTTCGAAGGGTCATATAACTTTAAGCTAAAATAAGTGAGAAGATTGCTGTAGATGCAAAAATAACAGCAAGAATTATTGTTAGGTAAAATAAAAATTTTTCAAAACCTTTTTTACTTCTATATGAATCTCCTTTAGAAGAAAAAGATATTCCAGCTTCATTTCCACGACTTTGCAGTATGACGGCTACGATTAGCAGCAAGGATATGATAATTTGAAAAATGGTATAAGTGTTCATCTTAGCCTCTAAAAAGCCAATTTATAAACCTGTTTAGGAAATATATTGTAGCAGATATGACTATAAAAGACAAAAGTGTTGAAAGGAAAATTTTTTCAATATTTAATCCAAGAAAAGTTAACCCATTAAAAGTGAATGAACCTACAGTTAGGGGCTTGTAGATTAAAGATGTGGCAAATAGAGCGAGAAGAGTCGTTAGAAAAGAAAACAACCCAAGCGTGAGTAGCGTGAATGGAATGGTGAGAATTTTAACAATAGGCTCCAAAAATAATGTCATAAAAGTTAAAATTGAAGCACTTATAATATAAGTATCAAGTCCGCCCCTTATAGAAATCCCCCCAACATATGCAGATATTAAATATAAAAGGAGAGTGTTAATTAGAATATTTTTAAGAAGCGTTTTCATCTAATAGTTATAGTACCAGATGAATTTTTTTATTTCAATTTATCTCCAGCATTTTTTTCTTTCTTAAAAGTCTGTGATATTCTATTGCAAATCTATGAGCCTCGTCTCTGATTCTCCTCAGCAAATTAATCCCCGGCGTACTTTTGGGCAATTTAACTTCAATAAAATCGTATTGATTTTTAAATTTGTGAACTGGAATAACAATTATTTCTTCTCTTTTTGCCAGTCCAATAAGCGGAATATCAAATTGATTTATCCTTAAAATTTTCTGCACACTGCTTACTTGCCCTTTCCCACCATCAATAACAATTAATTCAGGCATACCCCACTCAGGGTGCTTAAGTCTCCTGTGCATCATTTCCTGATGCATGACGTAGTCATCAGGGGTATCTTTGGTCAAAATTTTGAACTTTCTGTAGTCTTTTTTCGACTGTTCTCCATTTATAAAAACAACCATAGATCCGGTAGCAAGTTTTCCTTGGATATTGGAGATGTCATAACACTCAATTCTTTTAAGGCTTTTTATATCAAGCCCATATTTTTTTAAGATATCAGAAAGAGATTTGACTTCACCCTCAATCATTTGTGAATGAAAATTTGGCGTATTTTCATAGTGAAAAGGGCTATAATGTTTTTGGGTAATAAAATTAATTCTTTCAATTTGTTTTTGAATTTCCGCAGCTTTTTCAAATTCTTCTTCTTTTATTTTAATTTTTTGTTCTTTTTTAAGAGAGTTTATTACGCCAGTTGTATTACCCCTTAAAAAGGACTTTAATCTTTTTACATTTAGAATGTAATGTTCATAGTTGTCGGGAAGAGCAGGAATGCAAGGACATAGTCCGAGATAGAAATATAAACATTTTCTTTTTGGATGATTTTTGACTGATTGAAAAGGAAAAATTCGTCGTAAAACTCTAAGTACACTTTTTAAGCTCGTTGTTTCAAGATATGGACCAAAGTAGTCAATATTTTTTTTATCCTTTTTTCTGACAATCGATATGTAAGGAGTGTCTTTTTTCGATATGGCAATATAGGGGAAGTTTTTGTCATCAGACATTTTTATATTGTAAAATGGTCTGTTTTTTTTAATTAAATTTGCTTCCAAGAAAAAAGCCTCAAACTCAGAATCTACAATGATGTATTCGAGGGATACAATATTTTCAACTAATTTTATTGTTTTTGCATCAAGCCTGTTTTTATTGACAAAGTATGAGCTGGCCCTTTTTTTTATATCTTTCGCCTTACCAATGTAGATAATTTTATTTTTGGCGTTTTTGAAAATATAAACTCCAGGTTTTGACGGTAATGATTTCAAAGATGATGATAGCACTTATAATTCCTCCTATAATTAGAATGTTTAAATTCGGAAAGAAACCGATTTGAATATTTAGCGTTTCTTCCTTATCTCCAAGCTGAATTTTAATGTTTTCTTGTTTGTTTGTCAAAAAGGGGGTTTTATTGAGCGTTATAAGAATTTCTTTTTTTTCAAAAGGAAGTATTTTTTCGATTTTGTACTCTTTTATTATGTCTTGAAAAGTTATATAGAGGTTTTGATTTTCAATTACGCTAGAACCGGTATTTCGTACAAACACACTGCCCTGAACAGGAAAGCCCGATAGAGCATTTTTTGGAAAATTTTGTGTGATTTCAAATGAAGAAGGTAAATCAAAATCACTTTTATCGGCAATGGTTACATCAACATCTTTTGAATCAGCGGAAAGCTTGTATCCACCAGCAGGAACAGGGTAGCCACTTTTTTTTCCATTTATTACAAACGTTATATGGTCAAAATCAAAGCTGTTGAAATAGTCCATGCCCGAAGTTGTGTTTCCCCAAGTAGGGTCAATCATTATCCACTGATTTTTTTCGCGATCATAATATTCAGGCCAGGCATGGAGTATGTCTTTAATTAAAGAAAGAGGCCTAAGCTTGCTGTTTTCCGTATGTGCATATCCTTCTACTTCTCTTGCATTTATATTTGCAGCTCGTGCAAGCGCAATAAAAAGATCGCTAAACTCAAGACAAACCGCAAAATCTTTCTTTTGTAATACGCCTTTTGCGCCCAATCTTAAATTGTTTTGTGTAACTTTGTCATAGCTATAGGTAAGGTTGGATACTATGTAGTTATAGATGTTTTCGGGAGTTTTTAGCTCCAAAGCTAATTTTTGAATTTCAGGATCGAGTGTTTCCCAATACTTATCAGAAGAAGTATAGCTGCTTTTTAGTTCATCCTTTCTAAACGGGGCAGCATAAACTTTAATTATTTGTTCAAGAGTTATATTTAACTTTGTTTTAGGTGGAATGCTATATACAGCGAGCCAGTTTCCATCTGTATCTTCATAAACAGTTTCAGGCGTTGGCACAATTTTTTTTATCCTCACTTCTTGATAATTGGTTGGCGGTGGAATTGCAATTTCAGTTTTTATAGTAGAAAGGTTAGGATTTTCGAGATGATATTTTAAATTTAACTTATAATATTGCTCATTTCCAAATAGCAAAAATATGCCGCTTTTCCCTATTTGATTTTTATCAAGTTTTATTTTATCTTCGATAATTTCTAATTTTGGTTTTGATACAGATATTTTTCCAAATAATTTTGGAATGAATAATGTTGCATTGTAAGATGTAAAGTCTTGAGGAGATGAAAGTCCTGGAATATTTACTCTCCACACTCCACCCTCTTTCTTTGCAATTTCAGTTGTATCAAATTCGAGATTGAAAGTGTTTTTATTACCAATTCCTACTATTCGTTCGTCAAAGAAAACTTCTATTGATTTACCACCGCTATCATTCTGACTTATTTCATGCCTAAGACTACCGTTTGATTTATAAACCTTTATGCCGCTAAGGTCCTTTATTCCGAATGATAATTTGTATGAAGGGGTATATACAAATTCTTTTTTATTCTCAATTTCGATGGTCTCAACAACATGCGTTACCCCAGAAGAGGCTATTTCGTATGAGGTGTTTGAGGAAATATTGAAATTTGAATCTGCAAAAACACTCGATTTGGCAATAAACAATATAAAAAATAATAAAATTACAAGTTTGCCAAGGTGTTTTAAAATCATTACAGTTCTGCTTTAAGATACGTGCCCGTATGAGATGCAGGCGCTTTTGCTATTTGTTGTGGGGTTCCTGTTGCAATAATCTCCCCACCGCCCTCTCCTCCTTCTGGACCTAAGTCTATTATATAGTCAGCATTTTTAATTATGTCAAGGTTATGTTCTATTACAACAACAGTATTGCCCTTATTAACAAGCTGCTTTAAAACAAAAAGAAGTTTTTCTAGATCCGCAAAATGAAGACCCGTTGTGGGTTCATCAAGTAGGTACAAACTTCTGCCTCCTCCTTTTTTTGAAAGCTCAGTTGCCAATTTTATTCTTTGGGCCTCTCCTCCCGATAACGTGGTTGCGGATTGACCGAGTTTTATGTAAGAGAGACCGACATTTTGAAGTGTTTTAAGTCTTGATTCTAATCCTTGATGAAAAGAAAAAAAAGTTAATGCATCGCCCACACTCATCTCTAACACATCAAAGACATTTTTACCTTCGAATTCAATTTCTAGTATATCTTTGTTGTATCTTTTTCCATTGCAGACTTCACATTCTACGTACACATCAGGCAAAAATTGCATCTCAATTTTGATTTGCCCTTCCCCTTCACAGCTTTCACATCTTCCTCCTTTTACATTAAAAGAAAATTTACCTGGTGAATACCCTCTCATTCGGGCATCCCTTGATTTTGCGAATATGTCGCGTATGAAAGTAAAAATCCCCGTGTACGTTGCAGGGTTGCTTCTCGGAGTTCTCCCAATTGGTGATTGATCGATCATAAAAACCCTTTTTATGTTTTCGTCTCCAGATATGCCCTTGAGTCTTCCCGGTTTTTCTCTATGAAAAGGGTTTTTCTTCTGTGCGAGAGCATGATAGAGTATGTCGTTTATTAGAGTAGATTTTCCACTTCCAGAAACTCCGGTGATGCAAATCAAGTTTCCTAAAGGAAAGTCAACATTTACGTTTTTTAAATTATGCTCACCAGCGCCAATTAAAGACAGCGTTCCATTATTCAAATTAATTTTAGTTTTATTATCGAGTTTTATTTTTTTTCTATCAGATAAGTATTTTCCTGTAATAGAATTCTCATTTTTCATAATTTCGCTTGGGGATCCACTTGCCATGATTCGTCCACCCATTTCTCCAGCTCCAGGGCCAATATCCAGTATGTAATCTGATTCAAGCATCATTTCTCGGTCGTGTTCAACAACAATTACGCTATTTCCTAAATCCCTTAATCTTTTTAGAGTATTGATTAGTTTTGTGTTGTCTCTTGGGTGAAGTCCGATTGAAGGTTCGTCCAGAACGTACAGCACTCCTGATAGGCCGCTCCCAATTTGCGAAGCTAGTCTTATTCTTTGTGCTTCTCCACCGGCGAGAGTTTGAGCACTTCTTGAAAGAGTAAGATAAGAAAGACCGACGTCAATTAAAAATTTTAATCTTGCATTAATTTCCTTTATCACAATTCTCGCAATCTCCTCTTCGCGCGCGTTCAAATATTTGCTAATGGAATTTATAAATTCAAAAGTTTTATCAATACTCATGTTTGTAAGCTCAGAAATATCCATTTTATTGACAGTAACACTCAGGGCTTGATTGTTTAGTCTCTTGCCATGACACATCTCACATACTTGCGGGTTCATATATTTTTCTATCTCCCTTTTTACAAATTCAGATTCTGATTCGTTGTATTTTCTAAGCAAAAAGTTAACGACTCCCTCAAAAACTTCATGTATTTTTGTTTTTTCACCAAACCTGTTAGTGCCTCGTACTTCATAGAGTTCTTTTCCTGTGCCAAAAAGAAGTGTCTTGATTTGAGCAGGAGATAATGTTTTTATTCTTTCATTTACGGGGATATTATTTTTCTCAAGTGCTTTTTTGATAGTTCTTGCAAACCACGTATCTTGGTATGAGATGTTTGAAAATGCAAGAATACCACCTTCTGATATGGTTAAATCAGGATTTAGTATTATAGACTCATCTATTGCCTGTATTATTCCTAGGCCATTACAGTTGCTGCATGCTCCAAAAGGAGAATTAAAAGAAAAAAGTCTTGGTTCTATTTCTTGCATTGGGGTTGAACAATTAGCGCATGCGAACTTTTCTGAATAAAATGTATCGGTCATTTGTTTTGGTTTATCAGGAAAAGAAAAACCCTTATCTTCAACTTTTGTAACTATTAATTCACCATTTCCTAAATTTAACCCTTGTTCGACTGCATCAGCTAGTCTTTGCCTTTCAATATTTTTGTCTATGCCAATTCGATCTATTATTGCTTCAATTGTATGCTTGTTTGTTTTGATCAAAACAAAGTCATCGTTGAGGTCATAAACAACATTATCTATTCTGACCCTTTGAAACCCCCTTTTTTTCAAATCTCGAAAAAGATCAAGGTACTCACCTTTTCTTCCTCTTACAATTGGGGAGAGAATCATAATTCTTGTCGGTGTTTTTGATGTGCCAAATTTTTCCAATATCTCTTCTATTATTTTTTCTTTTGTAGTTTTAGTAATTTCTTCTCCGCAGTTAACACAATGAGGATGTCCAATTCTGGCATACATTAATCTTAGATAGTCATATATTTCAGTTACAGTGCCAACTGTAGATCTTGGATTATGAGACGTGCTTTTTTGGTCAATTGATATAGAAGGAGATAGCCCCTCAATAAAATCAACATCAGGTTTTTTCATCACTCCCAAAAACTGTCTCGCGTATGAGGAAAGGCTCTCAACGTATCTTCTTTGTCCCTCGGCATAAATTGTGTCAAAAGCTAAAGAGCTTTTTCCGCTTCCGGAAAGTCCGGTAAATACAGCAAGTTTATATTTAGGTATTTCTACATCAATATTTTTGAGATTGTGTTCACGTGCGCCTTTAACTATAATTTTATCAAACATATTTTGAGAGCCTTTAATTATATGAAAGAATGAAGTTTAATTCAATTCATTTACATATCTAATCTTATCGCGAAGAAGAGCTGCTGTTTCAAAATCAAGAAGCTTAGCAGCCTCAATCATCTCTTTTCTTAATCTTTTTACAATTTTTTCTTTTTCATCTGGCAACAGAACATCCTTTTTAAGCAAAGGCTTTATGTCATCTAAAATCTCGACACGATCAATAAGTTTTTTTCTAATTTCTTTTTCGACTGATTTTGCTGTAATTTTATTTTTCTTGTTATATTCAAGCTGCAATTCTCTTCTTCTGTTAACCTCTTCAATTGCAAATTTCATCGAATCTGTATTGTGATCGGCGTACAGTATTACGCGTGCACCAACTCTTCTGGCTGCTCTTCCCATTATTTGAATAAGCGAAGATTTGCTTCTTAAAAATCCTTCTTTATCAGCGTCCAAAATCACAACAAGTGATACTTCAGGTAGATCTAGTCCTTCACGAAGCAAATTAATTCCAATCAAAACATCATATTTTCCTTCTCTCAATTCGTCTAAAATGTCTTGTCTTTGAAGTGTATCTATATCTGAATGAAGATAGCGAGCTTTTATATTTCGTTCTTCCAAGTAATACGATAGTTCTTCGGCCATTTTCTTTGTAAGAGTTGTCACAAGAACCCTTTCATTTTTCTTTGTAACATTTTTTATTTCCTCAATTAAATCTTCGACCTGCCCTTTAGTTTTTCTAACGATTATTTCTGGATCAACTACGCCCGTGGGTCGAATTAGTTGTTGTACAACATTTTTTTTATTCGCTAATTCCATTTCCCAAGGAGAAGGAGTCGCGCTCATAAATACAGTTTTGTTGATTTTCTTCATAAATTCAGAAAAAGTCAAAGGTCTGTTGTCAAAAGCAGACGGAAGCCTAAAGCCATAGTCAACAAGCGTTTGCTTGCGTGCGCGGTCTCCGTTATACATGCCGCGAATTTGCGGAATTGTAATATGAGACTCGTCAATTATGATAAGCCAATCCTTTGATACATAATTAAAATACTCCAAAAGTGAATATGGCGCCTCTCCTGGCATTCTTCCATCAAAATAGCGGGAATAATTTTCAATTCCATTAACATATCCTATTTCTTTTATCATTTTAAGATCATATTCTGTTCTGTTTTTAATTCTTTCAGCTTCAGCATTTCTTCCTATAGATTTCAATTCAGCAACTCTTTTGGAAAGATCTGCTCTAATTTGAATAAAAACATCATCATACGAAGAACTATCGGTTATATAATGTTTTGCTGGATAAACAACCACATTTTTTTTCTCCTCGAGTATTTCACCAGTTAAAGGATCACAAATTTGAATTTTCTTAATTCCATTCTCTCCCAAAGTAAATCTTATGCTTGAATCTTCATACGCAGGCATCACTTCTACAACTTCCCCTCGGGATCTAAACGTGCTTCTTTTAAAGTTATAGTCGTTTCTTGTGTATTGGAGATCAAGAAGTCTATCAAATAACGACTTTCTCGTAATTTTTACTCCCTCTTTAAGGCTTAAAATAAATTTTCCATATTCGACTGGAGAGCCGAGGTTGTAAATTGATGAGACAGAAGAAACAACTATCGTGTCATTTCTCGTCAAAATGTTTGTTGTTGCCGCAAGCCTTAATTTGTCAATCTCTTCATTTATTTCGGTTTCCTTGGCAATGTAGGTATCAGTTGTTGGAATATACGCTTCTGGCTGATAATAATCGTAATATGAAACAAAATACGACACAGCATTATTTGGAAAAAAATCTCTTAATTCCTGGTAGATTTGTGCCGCTAGAGTTTTATTATGGGAAATAACAAGAGTCGGTTTGCCAAAATTCTTAATTACATTTGAAATAGTAAATGTTTTTCCACTTCCGGTTACGCCCAATAAGACTTGGAACTTTTCATTTTCCGAAAGACCACGCGTTATTTTTTCAATTGCTTTAGGCTGATCTCCGGTAGGTTTAAATTTTGATTTTAGTTGAAAATTCATGCGACCTTACATTTTAACACAAATTAAACATTCAATTTAGAAAGCAGGTTGAGATAAATACATTCAATTTGTAACAGTTTGTATCAATTGACAAATTCGGTTAAATTTCATATAAATTATTAGTAGATTACTTGTAATTTAAAAGAATATTTTATGCCAGCAGTATTATACAGACGAGAAAGAGCACTTTTAAGTTTTGTTATACAATTCCAAGAGCAAAACGGTTTTTCTCCTACTTTAAGAGAAATGGCGGATGCAATGGGGAGAAACAGTGTGTCTACAATGCACGCTTTAATTCGTTCTCTTGTTGATAAGGGATATATTCAAAAAGTAGAAGGGAATTCCAGAACTTTAAAAGTCTTAAAAAAAGACTCAATTAATAATATTTTAGGAGTGACTTCAAAAGCAATTGGCCCAAGTATTGCGCTCCCTTTGATGGGTTATATAGCAGCAGGTGCTCCCCTGGAGCCACATACAGACCCTGAAGCAACATTCGTTGTCTCATCTTCCATGATTAGTGGTAAAAAAACTTCGTACGTACTTGAAGTAAGAGGCAGTTCTATGATTGAAGACGGAATATTAGACGGAGACTATGTAGTGATAGAAAAGTCTGAAACTGCAAATAACGGTGATATTGTTGTTGCGCTGGTTGATGATCGTCTTGCGACATTAAAAAAATTCTATAAAGAAAATGGGAGGATTGTTCTGAAGCCTGCCAACAGCACGATGGATCCGATTTACCCAAACGACATTGAAATACAAGGAGTGGTCGTCTCTTTGGTTCGTAAATTCAATCACTCTGGAAGATAATTTAAATTCTATTCATTTCTTTTTCAATTTCAGAAAGTCTATTGTACTTTGCTACTCTTTCTCGCGCGGGTGATCCAAATTTTACATAATCTGCTCCAACGCCGACCGCAAAATCGGCTATAAAATCGTCCATAGTCTCCCCTCCTCTATTTGACACAATAATCTTTAGATTTTTATATCTGGCAATTTCGCAAACGGCTATTGCTTCACTTACGGTTCCGATCTGGTTTGGTTTTATAACTATTCCTCCAATCACATTGTTATCTAGAGCCAATTGAAGCCGATACGGATTTGTAACAGTAAGATCGTCTCCGGCAAGAAGGACCTTATTTCCAAGAACTGAATACAGCTTTTTCCACCCTTCCCAATCATCTTCGGCCATTGGATCTTCGAGATAAATTAAAGAAAATTCTGTGGACAAATTTTGATAAAAATCTATCAAATCATTAACTGTATATGGTGAAGATCTATCTTTTAATCTGTATGTCCTACCGTCTTTCAGGTTATTTGCAGTAATATCAAGTCCCATAAAAACATCCAAAGTAAAGCTGTATCCTGCAGAATCAATAGCACTTTTAACTAGAGACAATGCTTGCTCATTGTTATATGAATCCGTTGTAAATCCGCCATCTTGCGCAACCAAAGTGCTGAGTCCTTTTTCTTCCAATAATTTTTTAAGTGACTGATATACATTTACACCTATTTCAAGACTTTCATCGTAGGATTTTGACGATGCAGGAATAATCAAACATTCCTGAATATTAATTGAGTGCGGTGCGTGTTTGCCTCCTTCAAGAATATTAAACATTGGAATTGGAATTTTTTTTTCTACGGTAGAATTTAAAAATTGCATTGTATATAAAGATAAAGGTAGTAAAGAGCTTTTGGCTGCTGCTTTAAAGGTGGCCTGAGAGACAGAAAGTATTGCGTTTGCCCCGAGTCTTCCTTTATTTTGTGTTCCATCAAGCTCAATCATCGCTTTATCAATTGCTTGCTGATTAAACGCTTCCATTCCTTCAATTTTGGAAAATATTATGTCATTAACATTAGAAACAGCGTTTAGAACACCCATTCCTTGAAAATGATTCACGTCATTATCTCTCAATTCCAATGCTTCATATGTGCCTCTTGAATCCCCTGAGGGAATCGAAGAAGTTGCGCTTGCCCCATCAGAAAGAATAACCGTCGATTCAATGGTCGGAAACCCACGTGAATCCAAAACTTGTCTAGCATATATATGTTTGATCTTACTCATAAATTTAAAACAATTGAATTCTCACTATCTTGCACTACAGATCTAATCCTATTAACAGCGCTTGGTGAAACGCATACTGAGTCAATGCCCTGTCTAACTAAAGCATCAACCAACTTCATGCTGTTATCTACCGCTTGACCATAAATGGAAATTTTTATGTTCTTTTTATGCCCCGCTTTTATTATTTGATTATACGCATTAAGCAAAGACTCGTCCATCTCCTTATGGTCATGATCGTTTATAATCTCTTCATTGTCATAATTGAGACCCAGCATCAGCATAGTTAACTCATTGGAGTTAATTAAAACACCATCTATTCCTGTATCTATAAATTTATCTATCAAAATAACGTTTGAGGGAAAATCAGCCGTTATATAAAGCTTAAAAGTATGTCCTCTTTTAAGCCCGTTGGCATCAATTACTTTTTTTATCTCAATCACTTCCTTGACCGTACGCACAAAGGGAATTGTGAGATTAAGATTGTTAAGCCCCATTTTCTCACGAACATTAACAATGGCTCTTAGCTCCATTTGTAATAAGCTTTTGTCTCTTATATGACGATAAGCCCCTTTATGTCCTATGTTTGGGATTTTTTCTTTTTTTTCAAAAGACCTACCTCCTATTAAATTCATATATTCATTCGTATTTAAGTTAGACATTTTGTAAAACACAGGCTTAGGATAAAAAGATTTACAAATTAAAGCAATTTCTTCAGACAAAACATTTATAAACTCGTTTTGCATTTTGGCTTCAATAATTTTTTTTGGGTGCATATTAAATTGAGATATCAAATAGTCGGCATTTATTGCACCAACGCCATCAACGTTGAGTTCTGATGCCCTGATTGAGCTTTGAGCATCAAATATGTTACAAAAAACTTTAGTTGCAGTTTTGAAGACTTCTTGGTCCATTTTTGTACCCTTAGTTAGTAAGCTGCCGGAAAATACCTCTCCGGTTTTCCCGTTAACGCTAATTATTGAGTTTTCTTTTATTTTTGAAAATATTTTAGGAATGCCGATTATCGCCGGTTTTCCAAGAGATCTGGCTATTGTTGCAGCATGTGAAGATATGCTTCCTTTTTCAATTAGAATGGCGCAAGAGTTTTTTATTGCTAAAATATGCTCATTTGTCGTAAATAAAGCAATAACAACATCTCCTCTTTTTATTTTTTCTAAATCCTTATTGTTTTTTATGAATACCGCTTTTCCTATTGCTATTCCAGCACTGGCTGGAGTACCGATTAAAATTGGTTCTTTCCCATTAGGAACAAGGCTAAGCTTTTTTTCATTTTCTGCAAAAGAACTGATCTGTTTTGAATTAACTATATAAAATTTGTTTTTTTCTCTTGTCCATTCTATTTCTTGGGGAAAATAGCAATAGCTTTCAATTTTCTTTCCCAAATTGGCGATATCAATTATCGCATTGTCATTGAGCTTTTGTTTTTTTCTGATAGAAAAGGGCACAGAAGATTTTTTATTTGAGCCGTGGCCTTTATGCATTTGCTTTTGCTCAGAGATATTTTTTGAAAGAATTTTAAGCTCTGATTTTTCTACTTCATAAAAGTCAGGAGGAGTATCTGCCTGAGCAAGGTAAGTGCTTAATCCGTAAACCGCCTCAATTACGATCCTGCTTTTTTTAAAAGCCACTGGATCAGCAGTAAACATTATTCCTGAAACATCAGAGCTTGGTGCTTGTTGAACTACTAAAGAAATTGAGTTAACAAAGGAATCTATGGTTAGTTTATCTTTCAAAAACTTACTATTTAAATCAACCAAACATGACCACACCTCGCGAATTTTATGAATTAGTGCTGCCTCGCCTTTAATACTCGCAAATTTTTCTTCTTGACTGCTTGAAAAAGTGAGATTAAATTTTTCTTGCGCAAAAGATGATTTTAAAAAAACATGATTGTTGCCCCGATTGAGTGCTTGATAATTTTTAAAAAGCTCATTTAATAATAATTCAGGAATTTTGCCATTGTTTATAAGTTTTTTAATAACAACGGATGTTTTTTCTAGTGACGATTTACTATCAATATTAGTAGAACCAACTAAGTGGATAATTTTTGATTTAAGCTGATTTTCTTCTAGAAATGTGTCAAATGCATGAGGCGTAATTATAAAACCTGGAAGTATTGGGATTTTTTTTGAAGCGAAATATCCTAGACTTGCAGCCAATTCGCCAACAATACCCTCATCAGCCTTCTCAATACTATCCAAAGAAATAACACAATCCCTAGGCTTAACCATATATATTCATTTTGGACAAAATAGAGTTATAATGCAAGCATAGAGGTTGAAAACATTTTGCAAAAAGATTTTTTTTGAGCCAGTTAAAAGAAATTACTGCGTGAGTAGTTTTTTTAGTTCTTCGACCATATCAACCGGAGTTGGGTCGCTCCCATATTCGAGAGCAAGATAATAAGAATTAAATCCTCCAATAAGTAAAGAGGAAAATATTTTATAAAAAACATCCCCTTGCTGATTGTCTATAATCTCTACTTCGATTCCGTTTTTTCTAAGTAAATTTGCTGTTATTTCAAATCTCTTAAGACTTCTTGGATGATCACTTTTATCTCGGAGCATAATTGCTATAAATTTTGCCTGGGGGTTTGTGAAACCTACCATTTCATTGTGATTTAATTCTGGAAAAAAGTTCCAAAAAGCAGGAGTTTTTGCATTTTCGTTTATTTGTATTTTCCAAACCAAAGCGAGCGGTTTGTATTTCGTAGTACTGTATATAACAGGAGTTTTTCCTTTGATTTTTTGTGCTAATTCATTTCCCGTTTTTTCAAACAATTCAACATTTGCTTTAAGCATTTTACTCCCTTCAAGAATTTCTGCTCTTGTGTCGGGAATGATATTCATGTTTATCAGTAGCTGAACAAGAGCGGCAAAAAAGTATCCCGTACCAAGCCTTGGTTGAAAATTTTCAAACGGTACTGGAAGTTTAATGTGGGGCAAGTTGTTCTCTTTACACATCTGTTCTATTTTTCCGCCACTCGATATTCCCAATGAAGGCAAATTGTTCGCTATCGCTTCTTCAAAAGAAGAAATAGTCTCTTCGGTGTTTCCGGAATAAGAAGAAAAAATATTAAGACAATTATCGTATGCTTCTCGCGATAAGGAATAAAACCTATTTTGGTATATTGCTAATTTTTTAATCGTTTTGTCTCTTTTATAAATGTCGTCCAAATAAACCCTGAGTACGTTAATTGGCCAAGCGGAACCGCCCATACCAGACACTTCAATTGCCTTGAAGTCTCCATTAACTTTAATATCTTTTGCTATTTCAAATCCAACCTCAAATTGACCTGGACTATCAAGAAGCATTTGTCTAAAGTTTGATTTATCGAGTGGGTTGATGTTCATGTTATTAATCGGGCCTAATTTAACTAATAATTGTTCGAATTAATTCTTTCGTATCGCTTGGATTTTCCACCTTAACATAATCTATTCCTGTCTCTAGTGCTGCGTAGTCATTTCCTCCGGGAAAAATTGCATCTCCAACAAAAAGCATGTTCTCTATTTGTACACTCAGGTGCTCAGAAATCTGCCTAACTCCGTAAGCTTTATCTATTCCTTTTTGCGTGATATCTATTGTTGTAAGTCCTCCAGCGCGTACTTCGAACTGCGGAAGTTTTTTTTGCAATATTTGTCTCATTTTCTGCCTAAGGTCATCGTATTTTCTATTCCATTCTTCTTTGAGAGCAACTCCTTCTTTTTCGCCTAATATTGAAACAACTTCCTGACCAAGCGGTGAAAAAGAAATCTGGGTTTGACGATCTTCTATTGTTGTTCCATAAGTTTTTTCTGGGTGTTGATAATTTACTTCGCTGAACGTTTCCTTAAATGCATTTCTTATTTCCTCTTTTTCATTTTCACTTAATTCATGTGAATAGATTTTATTCCAGTCTCCGTTAAACCTATAAAAAGCAGTTGAGTTAGTTGGGAAAAGATAAAGCTTTTCCAGCCTTTTATCTTTTTCTGGCATTTGATTTACTAACTGGTCTTGAAATAAAGAGTATTTTCCTCCGCCAATAATGGCTACGGATTTTTTGTCGAGTAAATCAAGAAGCAATCCAATCATTTCCTTATCTGCTGGTGCTTTAGAAGGAGTAAGTGTTCCGTCTATATCAAAGACGATTACTTCTTTTCTGCGTAATTTTTCTTTATCTTCTAGCGGTTGTTTCATATTCTCAGTTTTGTTACGAATAGTCTAGTTTAAATCGGACAACAATAAAATGTCAAGATGTTTTGATAATGGTAGAGTTAACCCGCTACTTTTCATATCGACCTCTATTTCTGAAAGTTTTATATAAAATTTATTTAACTGTTCTGTGTCCCATGCGAAGGATTGCTGTTTTAGTTTTGATATTTGCCAAGGCTGCATTCTTTTAAAACCTTCAAGGCTAGAATATTCTTGAGTTCTGATAAGCACTAATTCTCGCACTCGTTTGACAGCCGAGTAAAAGATTTGCTCTGGCGTATATTGCGCTTTAAGCTTTTCTAATATTTCAGTCAATTTAATGCCATTTTTAGGCTGTAGGGAGTCCAAAAAAAGAAAATATAATTTTGGAAGTTTATAGTTGTATGAAAAATCATTTGGGATTTTATCAAGTGCTTTTGGAGTTAAATCTCCGTCAATCCACACAACAATATGTGTTAGTTTTTGTCCTTTTGCTTGCTGCAATAAAGAAATAATTTCTTTGTTGATCTGACCAATTTTAAAACTATCAAGCAAGACAGTCTTTTCATCAACGAAAAGATCATTTGAGATCAACGCACTTTCGAGATCACCTATATTAAAAGACTTTCCGTAAAGTTTGGTAATATTTTTAGCTTCTTTAGTCACAACATTTAATTTTTCGCGAGACATTTTTGTATCATCACCAAAAATTATAGTTATCATAGGTTCTTTAAATCCTTAAATAATCTATCAACCTCGTGTTCTATCTTTTTATTACCATATTTGTGAGGCAACAAGCTTCCTGAAAAGTTTTTTGGAATATGTAAAAGCTCGTGGATTAGAACTCTTGTTTTGTTATCATCTGAGAGCTTGTCGTATTTTTCAGAGATTAATTCAATAATATATGAGGGTTTCACGCTTAGAACCTCCTGAAATATTTTAGGAAATGACCAAATTCTTGCATAAGCATGTGCCTTGGATCCTGTCGTACGATAACAATGTACTTGCCCGTTCGGTATATGGGATAATTCGAGGTTGTTAACAAGCTTTCGCAGTATCTTTTGTGTTTTTGAATCTTTTGTCCACTCCATGCTTTTGTTATTTTATCAGATTAACTTTTAAAAAATGCTCTAGATGCCAAAAATTGATTTTAGGTAAAATTCAACAACTCCGGAAATTTTCATATTTTCATCTAATTTGCTATTTACTGCACGCGGATAATCTTTTAAGCCTAAAACAGTAGCTAGGACCTTAATATTTTCTGCTTCATCGATTTGAGGATTTCCCATTTTTTTTGGGAAGTTTTTGTATGCATTACCATATGATGTAAGAGCATTATTTTGCAAAAAAGAAAACTTATCAAATTGTCCGTCACCAGCTCTTAGAAGAAAAGGAGTTATTGCGACAATCTTATCATCATCCTTGCTCCAAATCTCACTTAGGGTAAATTTGAGATATTGAGCAATTGTATCATCAGATAAAACATCTGAATTCCATCCTGTTTCGGTTATAAAAATTGGTTTTGCTTCTCCAAGCATGCTACTTACTAGGTCTCCCTCAAACTTATATGTTGACACTCCTGTAGTTTTATAAGTATTTGGTGAGTCTGAAAAATTTGGGTTTGGATATGAATGACTTGAGACAGCATCAATACTTCTTATGGCTTCAGTATCAAAAGTTATTAATTTGCGTAAATAATTTAGGCTAGACATGTATTTTGCAGAGTCTGGTGCAGCGTTATCAAGGCCCGAAAGAATAAGATAAAAATTATCATTCCTGTTTTTAAACACATTATTTGCATAAGATACAATTTCTGAGTAAGCTTGCGGATCAGGACTTTCTCCTCCCCACTCATCAAATCTATTAACTTCGTTGAAAAGTATCACGTATCGATTTTTCGTAGGCCAAGTAAGAGAATCTAAAAAATTTGCGAAATCAAGAACGTCTGAATCATTTGGCTTTCTCCAGACAGTGGTGTCATTATGATAAGCAGAAGTAGCAAGTCTAATAATTGGAATGATATGAAGTTTTTTTGCATCATTCATAAATTTTTGCCATTTTTCCAAGTCTCGGTCGCTATATTGAATAGGAATTGTTGCATATCCCCAGTCTCCTCCACTCGCATTGACTATGCTTGCAGCCTCACCTATTTCACTTGGAAATAGAATATGTATCCCTATAAAATTATTATCTCTTTCAAGCGGGTTTGAAACTGCAAGGGCAGAACTATGCAAAGTCAAAAATATGGCTAAAACAATTAAAATTGAAATAATTTTTTTTCTCATGGGACACATTCATTATAGCATCTTAAAACAACAGCCTTGATCTTGATCGAATTTGTTTTTTTGCATTTCATAATTTGATATAGTATTATTCACGAATATGTGTGGAATATTTGGATACATAGGTACAAAAGATCTTGCCAACAAGATTGTTTTTGATGGAATAAAACTACTCGAATACCGAGGCTACGACTCGTGGGGTGTTGCGGTAAAAACAGGAGGAAGCATTGAGATTGAAAAAAAAATAGGAAAGATTGGAAATTCCAAACTAAATCTTTCAAAAAGCAATATTGGAATAGGTCATACAAGATGGGCGACCCATGGAGGAGTTACGGCCAAAAATGCTCATCCGCATTCTGATTGTCAGAAACAAATAGCAGTAATTCACAATGGAATTATCGAAAACTTCCAAGCTCTAAAAGACAGCCTTTTGCAAAAAGGACATAAATTTATATCTGAAACAGATACTGAAGTAGCGGCTCACTTGATTGAGGAAGAATTAAAAACAAAAGGATTTAGCGCGTCTGTGAAAGCTGCTTTTAAAAAATTTACGGGCATGAATGCAATTGTAGTTATGAACGCAAAATCTTCTGAAATTATAGCTGCAAAAAATGGCTCGCCTCTTGTTATAGGAAAACGCGGAGACGAATATTTTCTTGCTTCAGATGCTGTAGGAATTTTAAGCCACACCAATCTCATACATTTTATGGAAGATAATTCCATGGTTATCTTGGGAAATGAAGCAAAAGTAGTTAATTTATCAAATGGCCAATCATCAAAAATGAAATTTCAAAAACTTGATTGGAAAATTGAAAAAGCGGAAAAAGGACGCTACAAACATTTTTTTATCAAAGAGATTTATGAAGAGCCTCAAGTTCTTGAGAATACAATCTCAAACGTACTCCCAATAGAAAAACTAGCAAAACTAATAGACGATGCGTTTGGGGTATTTTTAATTGCCTGTGGATCAGCGTCTTATGCTGCAGTCGCCGCTACTTATCTATTCTCAAAAGTTGCAAGCAAGCATGTCAACTTTTCGGTGGGATCAGAATTCAAATATATGGAAAATTTTATAACAGATAAAACATTGGTTATTCCAATTTCTCAAAGCGGAGAATCTATTGACGTAATAGAACCCGTTACGAGGATAAAGGAACAAAAAAGCGCAAAAATAGCGGCAATTGTAAATGTTTTTGGATCAAGCCTTTATAGAATTGCAGACTTTAGTGTTATGCTCAATTCCGGCCCGGAAAAAGCTGTTGTTGCAACTAAAAGCTTTATGTCAATGATCTCAGTTATTATGCTCACTGCATTTGTACTTGCAGGTAAAAAAAACGAGGGAATAACTTTGATAAGACGTGCCTCCAGCAATGTTAAAAAAATTCTAAAAGATTCGTATATTGAAAAAATAAAAATATTAGCGCAGAAAATTAAAAACAAACAACATGTTTATATAATCGGCAGAGGATTATCCTATGTAGCTGCCCTTGAAACTTCTCTAAAGCTTAAAGAAGCGAGCTATATACATGCGGAAGCTTTTCCTGGAGGAGAGCTAAAACATGGAGTAATAGCATTAATTGAGAAAGATACTCCCTGCATAGTTTTTGCGCCAAATGATGAAACGCATGATGAGATAATATCAAATGCTCAAGAGATTAAGGCCCGTGGAGGATATATTATTGGAATTGGACCAAAAAACAATAAGGTTTTTGACTATTTTTTAGCAACTGATGATTTAAAAGAAGCAACTATTTTACCTCAGATTACAATCTCTCACTTATTAGGATACTACTTATCTTTGGCACAGGGAGACATAGACCCGGATAAGCCTAGAAATCTGGCGAAATCCGTAACTGTAAAGTGATTTCTATGCTTGCAATCTCGCTTTTGCGGCCCTAAAGTCTAGAAATCTGGCAAAATCTGTAATCCTAAAATAACCTTTTTCATGCAAAACATCTGGACAAAATTAAATAAACCTACATATGCACTCGCCCCCATGGAAGATGCTACAGACACAGTATTCAGACAAATTGTAGCGGAATTAGGCAAGCCCGACCTTTTCTTTACAGAATTCACAAACGTTGAAGGATTAATCTCCGAAAAAGGCTTTAAAAATGTATCAAGAAGATTAAAATTTACCAAAAATGAAAAACCAATTATTGCTCAAATTTGGGGAATTAATCCGAGTGATTTTACAAAAACCGCTCAGCTTATAAAAAAAATGGGGTTTGATGGAATAGACCTGAATATGGGATGCCCTGAGCGTAAAGTGATTAAAACAGGAGCATGCTCCGCTCTTATTAAAAATAAAAAGCTTGCTGGAGATATTATAAATAACACAAAAAAAGGCTCGGGAGGTCTCCCTATTAGCGTTAAAACGAGGCTAGGATTTGATGAAATAGATATGTCTTGGATAACATTTTTACTCGAACAAGATATAGCTGCATTAACAGTTCACTTAAGGACAGTGAAAGAGATGTCTGATGTTCCAGCTCACTGGGATGAGATGGAAAAAATCGTGAATTTAAAAAATAATATTTCTCCCCACACTTTAATTATCGGCAATGGGGATATTAAGGATTTAAATGAATCAAAAAACATGACTGATAGATACAAGATTGACGGGGTTATGATTGGACGAGGAATATTTACAAATCCTTGGCTTTTTAACAAAAAAATAGAAATCACTGCAATTAGCAAGCAAAACAGAATAAATGTTTTGAAAAAACACATCACTCTTTTTGACAAAACTTATAAAGAACAAAAAAACTACAATACTCTTAAGAAGTACTATAAAATATACATTTCGAATTTTGAAGGTGCGTCAGAGCTTAGAGTTGAACTTATGAATACAAAATCTTGCGATGAAGCCTTATCAATAATTTCTAATTTAGAATCTTGACTTAGCTAATAATCATAGGTTATGTTATCCAGTGCCGTGGAAGCCGCCACAAATAAAATATCCACACCCCTCAGTATCCCATCACTATTATAAACAACGCTTAAATATTCATTTAGAACGTCGCCCCAGGCGTTGTCATCGCCGCCGGGCGTTAGTAGTCTTGCCATATATTATTTTTTAAAACCTCCAAGAAATGGGAAGTCTTAGCCGGCGCTGACAGTAACGACACCAGCGTTAGACCATAATTGACCCGCCA
>Ga0210057_1000230_pt1 | contig 97710 bp, 104 predicted proteins | sample CryGeyCG2114_010_2_FD_183968 | JGI IMG/M metagenome (GOLD analysis project Ga0210057, IMG submission 183968) | Groundwater microbial communities from aquifer - Crystal Geyser CG10_big_fil_rev_8/21/14_0.10 (SPAdes) (version 2) | ecosystem: Environmental > Aquatic > Deep subsurface > Groundwater ...
TAGCTATGTAAAAATGAGGGAAAAGACAAAGAAAATGAAAAGAAAAACAAAAAAAGAAGTTAAGGAAAAGTGAAAATTAGCAAAAAATTGCCGAAAATATTAAAAAGAAGGGTTAATCAAAGTCCTCAATAGTATTTTGACAGACAGGGTAATTCAAAACACTCGATAATTTTTTAAGAAACCTTAATATAACCTGGAATATTTGTTTTGTTTATGCATGAAACTCTTAAGCATGAAACTCTTAAAGATGTCCTGGAAAAGATAAAACCTGGGAAAGAAGAGGAAAAGAAGTTCAAGGAAATTAGCGGATTTTTCCTAAAAAATCTAAATTCCAGACTTAAGAACTCTAAAGCAGTACTTGGAGGAAGCGGAGCTAAAGGCACATGGTTATCTGGAAATCATGACGTGGACATTTTTGTTCTTTATGATTATAAGGGATTTGCTGAAAAATCAGGCCAGTTATCTGACTTTCTGGAGCCGGTGCTTAAAAAAATGTTCAATGCTAAAATAGAAAGGATGCATGGCAGCAGGGATTATTTTAAACTGGTCTATGAAAATCTTAATTTTGAAGTTGTTCCAATCTTAAGGATCAGTAAATCTGAACAGGCTGTCAACATAACTGACATCTCTCCTTTACATTCACAATGGGTGGCAAGGCAAAATCAAAAAATAAAAGATGAAATCAGGATTCTGAAACAGTTCTGTATAGCCAACAAACTATATGGGGCGGAATCCTACATAAATGGCTTTAGCGGGTATGTGCTGGAGATTCTTACTATCTTCCATGGATCTTTTGAGAAAGTCCTGAAAGCCGCGCAGAAGTGGAAGAATAAGGAAATAATCGATCCTTCAAAGTTTTATAATAAAAAAGAAGCATTGTTCCACATCAATAGATCTAAACTTAATTCTCCAATAATAGTTGTTGATCCGGTAGACAAGACCAGAAATGCTGCCGCCGCCTTGTCACAAGAAAATTTATTGCAGTTCAAGAAGTTAGCCGGTAAATATCTGAAAAATCATGATGTTAGCTTTTTTCAAAAAGATAAAATTACCCTAGACCGATTAAGCAGGGAGAAAGGTCATAAATTATTTCTGCAAATTATTCCTCTGAAAGGCAAGGAGGATGTGGTGGGTGTTAAACTACTGAAGACTTTCAACCATTTAAATAAAAGACTGGAAAATTTTGAAATCAGGAAATCTGGATGGGAATGGTGTCAGGGAGAAAATGCTGAGATGTATTTTGTTCTCTCTAAAAACAAATTAGCAGAGTTTGAAGAACGTCAAGGTCCACCGTTAAATATGCAGGAAGCTGTGAAAGCTTTCAAGAATAAAAATAAGAATAATTTCACAAAAAAAGATAGAATATTTGCTAAGGTTCAAGTCAAGTATCCACAGCTGGCAGATTTTGCTGCTGACGTGCTAAAGGATGAATATGTTGGGGAAAGGATCAAGAAAGTTAAGAAAATAGAAATTATCTGATCTTTGCTTTTTTAGTCTTCTTCTTCTTACTCTCATTATCATCTTTATCAAGGCCTAAATGGGTAAATAATCTTGATTTTGTTACCACTCTCAACCCCCTGGCGGCAATCCTTACTCCTCTAAGAAGTTTCTCACCCCTTGACAGAGATTTTATTCCCTTGCTGGCTTCAACAGTCTCGTGAAAAATTGCTTGTCCGACAACTATTCTTTCAGTAGCAATAACAAACTTGTACAATGAATTGAAGACGTTAAAAAAGATGACAAAAGGGAAGACTGCAATAATGTCCAGCCAGTAATTCTTGAAGAAAAATTTGGCGTTCCTTGATCTTTTAGCCAGGAAGATAAGGTCAATTACAAAGATGGTAATGATGATCCAGTCCGCCATCTTTACGGCTAATTCAATGGTATGGTTCTCTACGTGCAGGAACAATTCAAATATTATCACTCCCAGTAAAAGAATCAAAGCTGGTGTGATTAGCTTAGAGTTGTAATGTTCAACCTTTTCCCAAAATTTTTTCATTTTCAGAGAACAGTTTCTACTGTTTTTAAATATTTGTTTCAGTACGTATTAAGTTATATTAAGTTGATGGCAGCCAGAGTGAAGCCACTTCTGCGCTTCGGTGATTATGGCTTCGCCATCCTCAGCTTACAATATGTATACAACAATATTAGATACTCACAGAAGGGCGACCATCAACTTAATACATACATGCTTCAGAAACATTTAAGTACAATAAAATAATTTTTCAGGGTAAAAGAGGTTAGAATAGATGGTCAGGCCGGGAAGTAAATTAGATAAGGTAATACAAATTCTAATACCGCCGTCCTTAGTTCTTCTTTTGGCAGTTACGATTTATGAATTGTTTTACGGAGCTGAAAATTTTAGAGTTTTTATAGATGTGTTTGACACTTATGTGATAATCATTTTTGCAATTGATCTTTATTACAGGTGGAAGGAACTTCCTAGTTTCTGGCCTTATGTTAAGAAACATTACTTAGATATTATCGCTACGATACCATTTAACCTGATCTTTTTAGGCATCCAGGGTCTTTCTCTTATCAGAGCTCTTCGCGGAGTAAGATTCCTGGCAAGAGTAGCAAGACTTACCAGAGTGGCCAGATATGCGCGTCTGCTGCGTCTTATTAGGGTTGGGGCAAGAGCTCCACGGTTTCTAAGGGTAAGGAAACATATCAAGAAGGCAAAGATACGTAAAGTGCAGCCTCACCAGAAAGAGATGAAAGGTGTGCTGAGTTTCAAGGTTATCCTTCTTATTACCATCAATTCGATCATGGGGACGGGAATATGGTTCCTTACTTCCGCAGGAGCTAAACATGCAGGTCCGGCTTCTTTGCTTTCCTGGATCATTCTTTCGTTTATTGCAATATACATAGCGATGTGCTTCTCAGAACTGGTCTCCATGTTCCCTAAGGCAGGAGGAGTTTACGAATTTGCTAAACAGACTTATGGGAGATTCTGGTCTTTTGTCATTGGCTGGACAACTTCCATCGCAGGCAGCGTAACTATAGCAATGCTGCTTCTGGGAGCTTTGCAGTATCTGATACCTTTAGAATATTCTAGGTATTACGTTCCCATCGCTTTATTTTTAATCTTAGTGTTTAATTATGTTGCTTACAGAGGTATGCAGACATCAACTTATGTGCTTGTAACTTTTGCCCTGATAACTCTAACTGCAGTAGTAGGTATTATCATTCCAGGATTGATAAACCTTAATCCGCAGAATTATCTGCCATTTTTTGTATTTCCAACCATGAATATAGTGCTGGCCATATTTTTCATTGCCGAAACATTTTTTGGCTGGGAAAGCGCCATCTTCTTATCTGCGGAAACTAAAAATCCCAGCAAAGTCATGCCTAAAGCTTTAATCTATGGAACGATGGTGATAGCCCTGCTTTCCTTCCTGCTGGCGTTTACGGCTTTGGGGAACATTCCCTGGCAGCAATATGCTGAATCAGCGGCGCCATTAAGCGACTTAGGCGGAGCTTACTTTGGGAGTATAGGAAAAGTTGCTTTCACTTTACTTATCTTTGTTTCCGTTATTGGGGCAACTGCCGGTTGGATAGTTACGGCTCCAAGATTATTAATGTCCATTGCAGAAGATAAACTGTTCTTTGTGCAGTTTTCCAAGATACATCCTAAATATAAAAGTCCTTATGTGTCGATCATCTTTCAGGTTTTTGCGGTTTCATTGCTGGTGTACATAGGGTCTGGTTCGTATACAACTTTGCTGCACTTGTTGATACCTTTAGTTCTGGTGGTTTATTCTGCGGTATTGTTAAGCGTGGTGATCTTAAGATTTAAGAAACCAGAATTAGACAGGCCGTTTAGAGTTCCTTTTGGCAAGGTCGGTCCTTTTGTAACTATACTGTTCATGATTTTTCTTCTGGTTATGTTCATAAAAGAGACGCATGGCGCCTGGGAAATCATTAAGATTTCTTCATCACTGGTTCTTTTTGGCGTCCCGGCATATTTTGCCATCGAGTTATTTTATGATCAAAAATATGTTGCCATAAGGCATAACTTAATGGCAAAAGTACTGCATTATTACCAAAAAATTCCTTTAGGCAATATCACATTTAACCGGATATTGTCTTTTGTTGGAACGATAAACAAAAATTCGGTAGTTTTAGCTTCAAATTTTCCTACTGGCGCCTTCACGCAGATGTTGGTGAAGAAAAAAATCAGTTTTAAATCTGCGCATGTTGTAAGTCAGTCAAAGGAAGAGCTTAAAGTCTTAAATGAAAAAGTTACCAGAAAAAATATCAAAACTACCTTGACGAAAACTTTTAAAGCTGTAAAGGGAGTTAAATTTGACAAGTTTATTTCATATAACGATCTAGGTTATGTTAAGGATATTCCGTCGTTCATTAAGGAAATGAAAAAATCCCTTAAAAAAGGCGGTAAATTCTGTTTCTATGTGAAAAGTTATTTCTTTAACGTGGCGCCTAATTCAGTGGTTTTAGCTGATAAGCAGGAGATTCTGAAAATCTTTAAACAGCAAGGTATTAAAGCTGATTATGTCCAGAAAAAGAAAGGTTTTAAGACTGAAATTTTTATTTATGGGAGCGAGTAGTCCTGATGTAGTAGAAGGCATTTTAAAACACTATTTTTAATAATAGATACTCTGATTTGGAAATCTATATTAAAGGATAGTTTAAGATAGAGCTTATGAATAACTTTGAATTCACTCCACTTTCTATTGATGCAGAGAAAATTTTGAAGAAAATTTTAAATAGAGATTTGCGTTCTGAGTTAAATCAAAAATTTCTTTGCGCCTGTTTAGGACCAAATAATGGCGATACAACATTTAATTACAGACAGGAATGTTATAAATTACTTGAGAACTTAAATCATCTTCCTTACTACCCAGAGAGTGTTGATGAATCCTTTGTGTCAAAGGTATTACAATCCGATTCGAATTTAGGGGATAGTGTGGAAATTATCTTGAATGATTCTGATTTACGTAGTAAGTACTTAATATGTAATAGCGATATTGTTTTTATTCTAATAACTTCTTATGGGCCTGTTTTTGAGTTTGGAAGATACTCCGAATTGATACCAAACAAGATTGTTATCCTTGTTCCAAATGATATTCCAGAAGATACACAGTCGATGATTGCAGTGAAATCATTTCATGAGATGTACCCCAATGCAGTTGTAAAGTTCAATAATCTTGATGATATGCTGGAAAAGGTTAAGAGATGTGTTTATTTAAGAAAAAAGGAAGTAATAAGGGAGAAAATAAATAATGGAAAATAATAACATTAATAAATCAGTAAATGTTTCTAAAGATAAAAGGAGGTGCATGTGAAATGTATGACGTGTCTACCAATAGATTGATGGCGTTGACAGATACTACTTGTGAATTCCTTTTGGCCTTTTTTAAAAAATTCAACAAGATTGATGAAAAAACGCTGTTGACTAAGCATATAAGAATTGATAAGGATTTATTTGAAAGTAAAATAAAGTTATTGAGAGAGGCAGAACTTATTAATAATTGTACTACCACTGACGAGTATACAAATGAAGTAATAAAAAGAACTTTTTCTTTAACCCATAAAGGAGAAGAGGCTATTTCTTCTTTAGGTTATTAATTTTATACTAAAACATTTTAAAACATTTATTTATCCTTTACAAACCCAAAAACAATAAATACTCAATTATGTTATGATCATCTATGAATAGTTCAGTTAAAGCTATCTGTAGGGTTTGCAGTGGGACCTTTCCTGCGGAGCAGTTCAAGCTCCATTATAAATTTAAGAAAATGGTCTGCCCTAACTGTTTCAACGGCAGAACTCAACGGGAAGAAGAGAAAAAAAAGGTAGTGGAAGTCCCTAAACCTGCAGGATGGGACCAGGAAGATGAGTATCTGGAGAAAATACTTAAATCCAAGCAGAGGATTGAGAAGGCTAAATTTGAGAAAATTCCAGGTACGCATCAGATTAGATGCACCTGCAACAGCTGCAAGTATTCATTCAAATACGACCCCTTCCGCAAACTGCCAAGAACCTGCCCTTACTGCAATGGCGGCATTCCAAAATTGAGAACTTTTAGCTTGTTGTGACCATTTCTGCAAAAAATATTATAAAAGTATGATAAAAAAGGTTGGATAATGCTCACACATGAACAAAAAGTAAACAGGATTGCAGTACAGTTAAAGGAACGTAAAAGCACTAAACCTGTTTCTTTAAAGAAAAGCTCTCCTTCCCACCAGGTGCCAAAACCAAAAGACAGAAGACGTCTGGATGAGAAGATTGACGTAAGTGATCTGAACAAAATTCTTGATATTGACAGAGAGAAGATGATTTGCATCGCTGAACCAGGTGTAACTTTTGCTGAATTGGTAAATGCGGCTCTTAAATATGGTCTTGTTCCAATAGTTGTTCCAGAATTAAAGACTATTACCATCGGAGGAGCTGTAGCTGGATGTTCCATAGAATCAATGTCTTACAAATATGGCGGATTTCATGACACTTGTTTAGAATACGAAGTGATAACTGCAAATGGTGAAGTTTTGGTATGTACACCTGAGAATGAGAACTCTTTAATATTCCAGATGGCGCATGGAACGTTTGGAACTTTAGGTATCATCTCAAAACTCAAATTCAGGCTGATATCTGCTAAGAAGTTTGTGAAAGTAAGGTATGAGAAATATGGCAGCCTTGAAGATTACAAGTCTGCGATCTGGAAACATTATAAAAATAAAGATGTTGATTTTATGGACGGGATAATTCATTCTCCTAGTTTGTATGTGTTGAGCATTGGAAGTTTTGTTGACAAAGCGCCATATACGCATAATTATGATTGGATGAGAGTGTATTACAAAAGTACAAGGAAACGCAAATTTGATTACCTTAAGACCGCTGACTACTTTTTCAGGTATGATAAAGGTGTAACAAATGTTACTCCTAGATCTTTCTTAGGCAGATTGATATTTGGCAGATTTTTAGGTTCAACAGAAGTTTTGAAATTTGTGGACAAGTTCCGCAAATTTATTCCTTCTGAAAAGATTCCTGTAACGCTTGATGTTTTTGTACCTTTTTCTAAGATAACTAATTTCATGGAATGGTACAAGAAGAGAATAAATTTTTTCCCTTTATGGTGTGTTCCATACAGGATCGGCAGGAACTACGAATGGATATCTGATGAGATTTTCGAAAAAACAAAAGATAAATTATTTTTAGACATAGCAATCTATGGGCTTAAAAAAAGAAGGGGCAAGAATGTCTATAAGATGGTTGAAGATAAACTGATGGAAATTGGCGGAATCAAGACTTTGATTGCAGACAATTATTATTCAGAAGAAGATTTCTGGAAAACATGGAATAAGGATAATTATTCTAAAGTTAAACAAAAGACTGATCCAAATAATATTTTCAGAGGATTATATGAAAAAACATGCAAGACGATGATGGGGTTGGAGAGCTAAAGGCATTTAAAACTGCTTTCTTTCAGTAGATTCTTCCAATGCTGTTGTTGCAGCTTCTCCGCCGCTAATAATTTCTCTAACTTTGTCAAAATAGCCAGTTCCGACTTCTCGCTGATGCCGAGTGGCAGTATACCCTTGCTGTTCTGCTGCCAATTCTGATTGCTGTAATCCGGAGTAAGCAGCCATACCTTCATCTCGGTAGCCTCGCGCCAGTTTAAACATACCATAATTCAGAGAATGGAATCCGGCTAAAGTAACAAACTGAAATTTGTATCCTATCTCTCCGAGCTGTTGCTGGAATTTGGCAATGGTTTTTTCATCAAGATGTTTCTCCCAATTAAATGATGGGGAGCAGTTATATGCCAGCATCTTTCCTGGAAATTCTGTATGGATGCCTTCAGCAAATGCTCTTGCTTGTTCTAAATCAGGTGTAGAAGTTTCCATCCACAAGAGGTCTGCGTAAGGAGCATAAGCCAATCCTCTGGCTACGCAGCGCTCCAATTCTGTTCCTTCTTTAAAATAAAAAAATCCTTCTTCAGTACGTTCGCCGCTGAGATACGGGATATCCCGCTCGTCAATATCTGATGTAATCAGCTTAGCGCTTTCTGCGTCAGTTCTGGCAATGAGAATAGTCGGCACACCACAAACGTCAGCGGCAAGCCGAGCAGCAACTAAAGTTCGGATAAAGCTATTGGTTGGCACAAGAACTTTTCCACCTAGATGTCCGCATTTCTTTTCTGAAGCCAATTGGTCTTCAAAATGAACGCCGGCCGCGCCAGCTTCAATCATATTTTTCATCAATTCAAACGCATTTAATGGTCCACCAAATCCTGCTTCCGCATCCGCAACTATTGGGGCTAACCAATATCGTCGCGCGCCGTTTTCAGGATCTTCTGCATGTTCAATCTTGTCTGCTCTTTGTAAAGTCTTGTTTAATCTGTCGACGAGGGAAGGAACACTATTAGCAGGATATAAACTTTGGTCAGGATACATTTCTCCAGCAAGATTGTTATCGGCAGCGCACTGCCAGCCGCTAAGGTAAATTGCTTCCAATCCTGCTTTAACCATTTGCATGGCTTGATTCCCAGTTAAAGCGCCAAGCGCATGTACATAAGGCCTTTCCTGCAATAAATCCCAGAGTCTTTCTGCACCCATTCTTGCCAATGAATGTTCAATATGAAAAGAGCCGCGCAGTTTTTTGACATCATCAGGAGAGTAAGGTCTTGCAATTCCTTCCCACCTATCTCTTTTTCCAGCATCCTGTGTCATCTATCATCCTCCTGTCATTTCATGCAGAAATAATAGGTCATATGCAGGCAAAGTTAAGAAATCAACTAATTCTTCTGAAGCGGCGGTTTCTCTGAAGAGTCTTACTGCATCACGAAATTGATGGGTGCTGCACCTTTGTTCTCCGATTTCAGTTTTGATTTCTGCAAGTGCTTCTTTTTCTGCGAGTTTATATTCTGCTTGACACACATTTCCATGGTGTAACCACTGCCAGATTTGGGTTCGGGAAATTTCAGCGGTAGCTGCATCTTCCATTAAATTATAGAGAGGTACACAGCCATTGCCTTTTAGCCAAGCTTCAAGATATTGTATTCCAACTTTAATATTTCTTATTAACTGAGCATCGGTAATACTTCCGGTGGGGGTTTGAAGTAAATCTTCTTGGGCAATAGTAGTTCCCTCATAGGTTTTATCAAATTGATTGTACCCAACCATTCCTTTTTCAAACTCTTCTTGAGCAATAGAAACTAATCCGGGATGAGCAACCCAGGTTCCGTCATGGCCAAGTTTAACTTCTCGTTCTTTATCTGCATGAACTTTTTCCATGGCTTTCTCATTTGCTGCAGAATTGTCTCTGATTGGAATCTGTGCCGCCATTCCACCAATAGCGTACGCACCGCGTCTATGACAGGTCTGAATTAAGAGTTTTGCGTAGGAAGCAAGAAAGTGCTGATCCATGCCGACCTTATCACGATCAGGCAGAACTTTATCGGGGTGGTTATGTAATGTTTTTGCATAACTGAACATATAATCCCAACGTCCGCAGTTTAATCCGGAAGCGTAATCTTTCAGCTCGTGAAGAATCTCTTCCATTTGGAAAACTGCAGGAAGAGTTTCGATAAGAACAGTAGCACGGATAGTGCCATGAGAGATTCCTAGCATATCTTCTGCTTTTGCAAAGATGCGATTCCATAGTTTCGCTTCCTGATGACTTTCTATTTTAGGAAGATAAAAGTACGGTCCAGAACCTTTATCAATTAACTTTTGCGCGTTATGAAAGAAGTATACTCCAAAGTCGAAGAAAGCTCCTGGGATAGGATTTCCTTTAAAGAGAACATGGCTTTCCGGAAGATGCAATCCCCTGGGCCGGACTAATAAAGTTGCAGTTTTGTCCTTCAACGCATATTTCTTTCCGGTTTTAGGATCATTATATTCAATGGTGCCTCTTACTGCATCTACTAGGTTTTTTTGTCCTTGTATAACATTCTCCCAAGTAGGACAAAGAGAATCTTCAAAATCAGCCATGAAACAATTAGCACCAGAGTTAAGAGCATTGATGATCATTTTTCTTTCTACCGGGCCGGTAATTTCGACAGTACGTTTCTTTAGATCGTCAGGATGTTTGGCTACTTTCCAAGAAGAATCCTCCCGAGGGAAGTAATCATCATCTAACCCTGGTTCAGGAAAACAAAGTGTGGTGATATCAGCATCATTTCTTTTTTGTCGCTCTCGACGTTCGTCTAACAACCAACTATGATAACTACTCTGAGAAGCGACCAGTTCTGCCACAAACCGTAATGCTTCAGTAGTAAGAATTTCCTTAGAGTAGGGGAATCCCTTTGCGTTTCTGAAAGCAAGCTTTTGCTCTAAATCCATATTTTCCTCCCTCTTTGGGAAAGAGAATTTAATTTAAGGAAGTATATAAATGTTAGTAAAAACCCTTCTGGAAAAAGAATCGTTAAAATGCCCCCGCGAAGATTTGAACTCCGGTTTCAAGCTTTCTGCTGCGAAAAGCCATAAATTGCTTTACAATTTAAAGTCGCTCCGCAAGCTTGCGTCCTTTATGGTCAATTACAAATATCCACTAGACGACGAGGGCATTTGCAGATAAAAACAAGAATTCTTTAAAAATGTTGACAGTGTATTTACCGAATTGCTGGAAAAAGAAAAAATCAGAATAAGAACTGAAGAAGAATTATGATTTTTCAAGGAATTGTTTTATCTCGCTAATTTTCCTTGGATTCAATGAAACATGGTCAGCAGAACCTTTGCCAGTTTTCTTTGATAGAATCATTATCCATTCGTCATTTGCTAACTCTCTCAAAATTTTCTCAATTGTTTTTTTCCCTTTAGGAGTATTACGATAATGTTCCGGGATTCCTTTAACGACAAAGTCAATAGGGGTATGTTTTCCACCCCAGATATTGGATCTGATTAATTTCTGAAGAATAAGTTTTTTCAAAACATAGTTTTCTTTCATGAAATATTTTTCTTACTAACTTATTAATAATAGTTTCTTTGGCCTTTTGTACATTGATGTATAATGACGAAAGATTTAAATATTAACTTATTTTCGGAACTGATATGACAGAAAAATCTTTGTTCCTGGAACATGTGGGAGATAATCCACGGATGAGAATATTACAGTATTTAATAGAAGGAAAAGGTTTTGATTATACTTTAACCGATCTGCTTAATGCTGGAGTAAGTTGGGGAACTTTAAATACTTTAGTTCCTAAACTTTTAGAATTAGGGATTGTAGTAAAGACCAGAAAGATTGGAAGAGCGACTCTTTACAAAATAAATCAAGAGAATATTGTTGTAAAAAAATTAATTGAGTTATATGATAATTTAATTTTGAAACAACTTAACAGAATTGAAAAAGAAACAGTTATTCCTGCGTAAACTACTTCTTCCCAATCTCTGCTCCGCCTGAAGGCAGGAACTTAATGATCTCGTCCAAATCTTCTGATTTTAATTTTGATTTGATCTTTTTGGCAGTGGCGCTTTTCTTCTCTCTGCCTGGTATGACTACAACATAATTATTAGTTTTTTTCTTTACTGCATTTACTGGCCCGCCGATTATTTCCCCGTCAACTAAACCGATAGAATATTCTAATTTTGGGCGTAAATACTTGGTCTTTCCATAGACCATGAAACTCCCCTTAGCCAGATGTTCGCCTGCCTTAGCTTCCTTGCTGACCTGTTCAGGTTTAACGTAGAAGACATCTGCAGTAGAATGTCCCAGCTTCCAGGCTCTTGAATATACTGCTACGGCCTGAGCAGCTTCATTGATAGTTTCTTCAGAAGCTTCCTGCCCGTTTTTTATGATGAAAAATGGTGAGCCAGACATATCTGTATGTAAGACTAAATCGTCCTTATCCAGATGTTTCTTGACCACAATCTCATTGGAAGCAGCATCTTTCCCACCTATGCAAAGGAAATCTTCAGAAGAGATGAACCAGTGAAATCTTTCGTACCATTCTCTTTTACGTTCTTTCAGGGATTGTTTCTTTTTTTCTTCTTCCCAGAATTTTTCTTCCTGTTTCTGCAAAGATTCAAGTCTCTTTTGACTTTCTTTAAGAGCTTTTTCAGCTCCTTCCATCTTTTTCTTGGCTTTCTTTGCTAGATCAAAGTGAATTCCGGCATTTTCATCTACAGATTTGGTAAGGTCAAACTCGATTTCCATTTTGTTTATGTATTTTAACGTAATCGTCAAATATTTCCATTAATGCTTTTTCAGACTTTTTTAAAAGTTCCGAGTTCAATAATGCAGAAAATTTTTTAATAACATTTGAAGGATGCTTGTTTTTGTATCTTAGAACAATAATTCCCTGATGTTTTTTAAGTGGAAATTCAGTAATATTGCAGAAATCTTTATCAAATGTAAGCAAAACCCTTTTTTCTTTTTTGGAGATTTCAATCAGTTTCTGATCAGTAATTCCAGTAAGATTTTCTTCTTTCAAAACTTTGATATCAAAACCTTGCTTCCTGATAATCCTGACAAGAGAGAAAGGTATGTTCTCGTCAGCAATGAACTTCATTTTTATGCTGCCTTAGCTGGAAAGGGAATAACTTCTTCATGTTTAATTGAACTTCTTGCGTATGAAATTGCTGTAAAAATATCTTTTTTCTTTAATTGGGGGTATTCCTCAACTATTTCCTCAGGCGACATTCCCGAAGATAACAATTCCAGGATAAATTCTACTGTAATTCTTGTGCCTTCAATGATTGGTTTTCCATGAACAATTTTTGGATTTAGTGTTACTGCCATCATATTTAAAATAGAGGGGATATTTTTATAAATCTTTCGTGTACAAAGACCACAAGATGGAAGATATACAGTTTCCAAAACCAGAACTGCACCTATTTGTCTGTGTCAATGAACGGGATGGAGCAGACAAGCCTAGCTGCGCTCCCAGAATTACAGCGGATAATGTCAGGGAAGTCAAGAAGTGGATTCTAGATAATGGTTTAACGACTAAAGTGTACTGTACCAAGGCTAAATGCCTGGGATTCTGCAACCCGGAAGGAAGTGTGGCTGCCGCTTATCCAAAAGGAAAATTTATTAAGGGGATAAAAACTACTGAGGACTTAAAACAGATCATCAGGGAAGAGTTATAGTAAGATGGAAGAAAGACTGCATGTTAAGATTGAAGGAACCGTGCAAGGAGTATTTTTTAGGGAGAAAACTAAAGAGAAAGCCATAGAACTGGGACTTACCGGCTGGATAAAAAATAATCCTGACGGATCTGTTGAAGCAGTTTTTGAAGGTGAGGAAAAAAATTTAAGGAAGATGCTTGCTTTCTGTCAGGAAGGTCCTCCAGATGCTGTTGTTGACACGGTTGAAGAAGAATGGGAAGATAATACCGGGGAATTCTACACGTTTGATATTGAGTTTTAACAAGGTTTGATATTCTCAACCACTAAAGCTTGATCGACACATACTTCTTCTTCATCATATAAGGTTACTTTCGGAGAAATCTTAACTTGTCTTATCTCTCCTGAAACTGAACTGTCATAGTTGACGTGCCCCAGATAAACTCCAGCCTTAATGATTTTAGAATTGATTTCAAAAGTTTCTGCTCTCTCGGCGCCGATGATGTTTACTACCAACCCATTGACATCTGTGTTTATGCCGTTTTCTAAAGTGAATGAAAGATCATTTTTTCCGGCATCATAACAGATCTGGTCTTCTCCGGAGATAACTGAAAATTCCAGGCCAATGTTTACCGGACATTCAGCTTCTGATTCTACCTGCGCTCTTCCTAGATTCATGACCACTACTCCAACGGCAACCGCAAATGATATCAACAGGAAGGTTGCCATCAATGGAGTTATGCCTTTCTTATCCATTTTATTTCTTCCAGTGCGTCTTTTTCTTATGAGTTATCTCAGTTACACGGTGGAGAGGCACAAAAATTTCCTTTCCTTTTTCAAGGAAGACAAGAAATTCTTTTTCTACATCATCCAGCTTACTGAACTTCAAGATAACTTCTTTATTTTTGATCTTATCTTCATATTTGATATGAAACTCGTGCTTCTTTGGATGCCTGCGCACTTTCTGGATGATTTTCTGAACTTCTTTCTTTTCTTCACCGCCGAAAATGTCAGCATCCTTGAAGATGAGTTTTGAGACGCTGAACATCAGCAGTCCAACGGCAAGGCTTATTGGGGGGTTGGAAAGGTAAGGCAGCGAACCGATCCCATCCCAGATGCCGACCCAGAAAAAAACCACTCCCATGATGCCAAAAACAAACCAAAAGTACTTTTTTAGATCCTGCATTGATATCATCATAATCTCCAGTATTTTTTCCCCTTGTAAAGTATCTCAGTAACGCGATGCAGGGGTATGAAAAGCTCCTGCCTCTTATCTTGATGCATTATGACCAGCGCGCCTTTCTCAATCTTGCGGATTCTTTTGGCAGGAAGAGTTATGTGCTTCTTACGCCCTTTATCATAATATTTTATAGTGAAATTTTCCTTGTCTGAATTTGCATGGACTGAACGCAGGTTCCTGAGAGTGGCTTTCTGCAGGTTTCCAAGAGGGTCAAATTCCTTGAATATTAACCCTGAAAAAGTCAACATTGCAAAACCGATAAAGAGGAATACGAACGGATCGCCGATGTAAGGTATCTCGTAAAGGCCTTCCCATAATCCTTTCCAGGCAAATATGACTGCCACGGCGGCATATAACGATGCCAGAAAATGTTTATCTTGTTCTCTTAGTACCACATCTATTACCTCAACAGCTAAAAAGAAATTGCATTATAAATAAGTTTCTATGTGGTTGGTAAGGGAAACATCGCCGCCTAGGTCAAGAGGTGAACGAATAACTTGCATTGTTAATAAGGAATATCGTTCAGTTTCTTCTGGATAAGCTCTAATTTTGGACAAGGAAAAATAAAGAAAACTGAATGAGTGAGCGATGTTTTCTAAAAAGTAATCAATAGTAGTGTTTTCCTCTTTCTACCAATTGTTTTTCTATTTTTTTAGGCTTGAAATATTTTTTTACAAATTGGATAACTTTTTTTGGATCGAACTTCCCGCAGCTGTAGACATCTACGGAAACAAAATCTGTTTTTGTCAAAGTATGTATCACGATTGATGACTCTACCAAAGGCACCCAGCCGCTTAACCCTGCTTTATCAGGATATTTTTTTCTATCCGTCCTGAATACTTGAGGGGGAGCCTGTTTCTCCATTCCGATAAAATCAACCAGTTTATCAAGGAAACTGTAACAGTGGTCCAGATCGCTGCATACTCCTTCGTCACAATCATAACAATCCACCAATAATTCGTATCCAAATACTTTTTTCTTTTTCATTTATTTCCTTTCTTCCACATTTATAACATAATCTTTTGCCTTGAAAAATGTCTTGCAGAACTTGCCAACCAATTTAGAGTTATACTTCCTGCAGCTGAAAATGTCGATGAATGCTCGATCGCCCTGCTCGTCAAAATGAGCAGTGATTGTACTGGTCTCAATAAACTGCATCATCGAATATCCCCGCAATTTTCCGCGGCCAAAACGTTTGACTTCCGTTGGTCCGACACGATGCATCTTAAGCTTACTGGCCAACTGACGGACAAATTTCCTGATCGCTTTAGGGTCTGAAACAAGGGTAGGATCACAATGATGCAGATCTATGCTTGCCGATCTGCCCCACCACCAACTTTTTTTTGCCATAAGGTTCTTGTAATGGGCAGAAGATATAAATATATTTCGCATCTGTTTACTTACTTACAGGTAGTTAATAAAGGCAATATTTATAAAGAAAAGGGGGTTTCATATTCAAAAATAGTCAAAATGGGGTAATATAAAATGAATAAAATTAATCTTACAATTAATCCTGCAGAAACAAGAATATATGTTGTTGGTGAAGAAAGAAAAGTTGCTTTAGAGGGAATAGTATCTTTACACGGCAGAGATCTTACAAGAGGAATGGTTGATTTGGCGCAGGGAATTAAGATAAGTTACAAGCCCGATTAAACCTGCTCTATTCCAGGTGAAGTCTTAATTACTTACAAAAATTAATTTTTATTTTTTTAAAACAGGTGATAGGTCTATAAAAAAGACCTGAAAATGGATTTAATTGAACTAAAAAGAGAGCAACTAAAACTTTCCAGAAAAGTTAACCTAAGAGATTCATTCAGCAGAGTTAGAACTCTTGGAGGGATTGTCTGTCTTCAGATTGGAGACAAATTAATCGCTTCTGTTGTTGTCTGCGAGTTTCCTTCCATGAACCTCAGAGAGAAAAAAACTTACCTTCTAGATAATCCATTACCTTACAAGCCGGAATTTCAAGCTTATAGAGAAATGCCTGCGATGATTGAGGCATTTAATCTTCTGGAAGAGGAACCGGACGTCTTACTGGTGAAAGGTCCAGGAGTTCTTCATCCCAGAAAATTAGGGATAGCTTCACATTTAGGATTAGCTTTGAACGTTCCAACTATCGGAGTTCAGGATAAATTATCGATCGGCAGAGTGGAGAATGGAAAGATTATTATTGGAAACGAGATTATGGGATTTGAGATGAAGACAAAAGAATATTCAAACCCATTATATGTTTCTCCAGGGCACCTTATCTCTCTGGGTTCTGTATTGAACATAATCTCAAAAACGATCATGCCTCCGCATAAGAAACCTGAACCATTGCATCTGGCAAATAAGATAGCGAGGAAAGTGGTGAAAGATAGATGAGTCTTTTTGAGAGAGTTGAAAACGCTTATATTGCTCTTGCAGGAAACAGGGTAACTTTGGCAAGTAGTACTGCTGCAGGTATATCTTCATATGGATTTTTTTCAGACCTTTCTCATTATTTTAGCGGGGAAGAACCTCTGCAGCTTAGAACCTTAGGTTTTTTAGTCTCTGGTTTAGCTAGCAGCATCTTTATCTTTTCTACTAAATGCGGTCTGGGTACTGCGGCATTCTACCGCGCAGCAGACAGGCACATAAAACGAAGAGGTACTCTGAAAGAAAATGTAGTAAGGAAATGGATTCAGAATGCAGTTGAAGATGATTCCACTTTAGGTTACTGCCAGTTGCAGGGAATCTATCTTGCCGCTAAAAAGCACGGGATTGAGGATATATTTTTTGAGCTGAAAGAAAAGTATTCTTCAAACACAATGAGGAATTGGTGACTGGAATGGGACCAAATAAATTGTCTCTTACTGCAATACTACTATCCGCAGCTCTTACTTCATGCATGCCTAAACAAAGAGTTATGATCCAAACTCCGTTAACACATTTAGAAAGTGAGCTTCTTAGAGAGTATGATAGCCATGACTATGGCTTCCCTGCCTTTGACCAAAATTTCCATCTTTTAGGCAGAAACCTGGCCAGATTAGAATTGTATCGTGACATAGACAGAGATGGTAATTTCTACAGCATGAAAGCTGAATCTAATGTTGGAACATCTACAATCGTCTCATATGCAGAAGACATCCTGAATGACATTGTTGATGATTATGATGTAGATGGAAGGGAAGTTGATGATGTTGTCAATTACATATATTTTTTTACCGAAGATGTTGGAAAAATAAGGATAGATGTCCGATATAAAGTTGATGAGGGGAAAGGAGCATTGGTGTTATATGAAAATAGAACTCCTGAGCAAGAAAAGAAAGGTATTAAGGATAGATTTTTGACCAGCAGGTTGATTTCTTCCGATTTAGCTTTATCAACGATGCATTATTGTTCCATGAAATTTATGAATCAGGAGATGAATAGTACTTTTCTGAAGGATGATTACCTGATTGTTCATGATGATGACAGAATCAAGATAGTTAAAAGAAAATTATAATTTTTCATCAATAATATTTGATTTGACTTTGTCATAATGCTTTCTTGCCTGCCAGGAAAAATAGCCGCAAATACTAAGTCTATCTTCATTGAAGAAAACTGAATCTTTTTTACGATATAGAAGATCGTTAGTCATTGCAATGATCTGGTTATGTCTTATCATATCTAAACTGGTTTGCAGTCCTAAAGCTGAGATTCCAATGGCTGTATAAACCATCGTATCAATAGTATTGGGATCCATTAATAACTAAAAATTAACGATTAAATATAAATCTTACTACTATAAATAAACAAAAAAATAGCAATCTTTATAAACCAAAAACAAAACGTTTCTATGCAAAGAAAGGGGACTGATCATGACTACAATAAACAGAATTTCCATCCATGGGTTTAAGAGTTTTGCTCAAAAGACTGAAGTTCCTTTTGACGACAAATATAACTGTATTCTTGGTCCAAATGGTTCAGGTAAAAGTAATGTTGGGGATGCATTATGTTTTGTTCTAGGCAGGATCTCAGCCAAATCGATGAGGGCTGAGAAAGCTGCCAATCTAATCTTTAACGGCGGCAAGAACAAGAAACCAGCTTCCTCAGGTTCGGTAGAGATAGCTTTCTGCAACAAGGGAGGGCATTTTCCAATAGATTCAAAAGAAGTGGTGATTAACAGGACGATAGCAAAAAGTGGAAGCAGTATCTATAAGATCAATGGCAAGAAAAAGACACGCTCAGATGTAGTTGAGATGCTTGGCATGGCCAAGATAAACCCGAGCGGTTATAACATCATATTGCAAGGCGACATCACCAGATTTGTGGACATGTCTCCTTTGGAAAGAAGGAAAATCATTGAGGAGATCAGTGATGTATCTGTATATGAAGAAAAAAAACACAAAGCTCTCCTGGAATTGAACAAGGTTGAAGACAAGCTTAACAATGCCGGCATAATCCTTAAAGAAAGAAAAACTTACCTGAAGGAACTGAAAAATGATCGTGATCAAGCTTTAAAGTTTAAAGGCCTTAAAGATAAGATCGATTCTAACAAAGCAACTTACCTACACCTGCAGATCAAGGAAAGAGAAGAGATCAAGAACAAGTATGATGCAGAGATCTCTAATCATGAAGAGAAAATATCTTCCCTGCAGGAAAAAATTGACAAGCTCAAGAAAAATATTCATGAACAGAAGGAAGAGACTGCAAAAATCAATCAGGAGATCGAACAGAAAGGTGAAAAGGAGCAGTTAAAAGTTCACAGGAATATAGAAGATCTTAAAGTAACCCTGGCTGAGGATAGAACGAGGGTGTCAACATTAAAAGATGAGATCAACAAAATCAAGCAAAGGAAAGACCAGTTTAATCTAGAGATAAAAGAGCTGGAAGAAAAATTTAATTCACATGGGCAGAAGCAGAAAGAGAACCAGAATCTGCTGCATACAAAAAATAAGGAATTTGAGCAGGTAGAAAAAAATATTCAGCAATTCAGGAAAAAGAATAAGATTGAATCATCCCAGGAACTGGAACAAGAGATTGAGGAGAAAGATAAATTAATAGAGAAAAAACAGGAAGAAGTTCAAAAGATAAGACAGCAGCAGCAAGAATTATTAAGAGAGAAAGACAGGATCGAGTACCAGCTTGAAACTCTTGACGAGAGAATCAAGAAAGTTAAAGAAGTAGAAAAAGAAAACAAGGAACAGATAAAAAATTTACAAAAGTACAAGTTAGAATTTAAATCTTCCACGCTTAAACTTAGCAAATGCCTGGAAGCAGACAGCAGTTTTGCATCTCAATTAGGTAATGCCAGACGTAAATCACTTGAACTTCAGGAGAAACATGCCCAACTTAATGCTAAGACTCTTTCCCTGCAGGCAGGGCTGGCAAGCAATAAGGCTGTGCAGAGCATTCTTGACAATAAAAGAGAATTTGGCGGTGTCCATGGGACCATTGCTGAATTGGGGCAGGTAAACAAGAAGTATGCTCCAGCCTTGGAAGCTGCAGCCGGTTCAAGGATGCAGAATGTGGTAGTTGACAATGATAAGATCGCTGCTGACTGTATCAAATATCTTAAAAGCAACAAATTAGGATCAGCAGCATTCATCCCTCTTAACAAGATCAAATATCAACAGATATCTAAAGAAGAAAAACGCCTGTGCAATCAGCAGGGTGTGCATGATTTCGCTCTTAACCTTATTTCTTTCAAATCAAAATATGAGAAGGCTTTTGCTTATGTGTTCGGCAAGACTTTAGTGGTTGACGACATTGATACGGCCAGAAAAGTTGGAATTGGCAAGGCTAAAATGGCTGCTTTAGACGGCAGCATCGCAGAAGCAAGCGGAGTTATGCGCGGCGGATTTAATGCCAGAAAATCTTCACTGGGATTCAAGGAGAGGGATTCGCTGGAAAATCTTGAAAGGTTAGAATCTGAAATCTCCGAGATACAAGGCGTTTTAGCAAACGTTGAACAGAAACGTGAGTTAAACCTCAAAGAAATTTCAGCTCTTAGAAACAATAAGGCTGAGTTGGAAGCTGAAATAATTAAGCTGGAAAAAACATTGCATCTTGAAAATAGTGATCTGGAAGCTTCGTCTGAAGTAAAGAAAGAACTGCAGGAAAAATTGAAGAGCATAAATGATGATCTTACCAAATTTCAGAAGGAAATAAGCGGCTTCAATAGAGAACTTGCAGAACTTAAATCCAGGAAACATTCCCTTAAATCTGAAGTTAACCAGTTAAGGGATCCACGCTTACTTGCTCAATTACAAGCTTTTGAAGAATCTAAACAGAAATGCAGGGAAGATGTTTTACGCCTGGAAAATGATCTGAAAAATGCTGCTTCTCAGATGGAACAACTTATAGCTCCTGAGAAAGAGAAGATAAATGAGATCCTCAAGCAGCATCAGAAGGAAGAACTGAAATTCTTAGAAGAGATAAAAGAATTATCTGCGAAGATAGAAACTAAAAGTAAAGAACTTGAAGTTAAGGAGAAGGAAAGCAGGGAGTTCTATTCAAAATATAAAGAATTGTTCAGCTGCCGGGAGAAACTAAGTTCAAAGATAAACAATGCAGAGAACGAAATTGAAAATCTAAGGGAAAAATCAAGAAATTTTGAGAGAGATATCAATCTTGTTTCTCTTAAGAATGCGGAAGTGAAAGCTAAACTTGCAGGTCTTGAAGAAGAGTTCAATAAGTATAAGGATGTTGAAATCTTTAAAAGTAAGAAAGTTGAAGAACTAAAACAGGAAATTGACAAGTTTGAAGTTATGCTTGGGCAGATGTCCGCAGTTAACATGAAAGCTTTGGAAGTATACGAGCAGGTTGAGAAAGAATTTAATAACCTGATGGAAAAGAAATCAGGGTTGGAGAAAGAGAAAACCGAAGTTCATACCTTAATGAACGAGATTGAATCAAAAAAGAAAGATCATTTCATGAAAACTTTTAACAGGGCGGATGAAAATTTCAGGAAAATCTTTGAACGGCTTTTCAAAAAAGGAAAAGCATACCTGCAGCTGGAGAATAAAGATAATCCTTTTGACGATGGTTTGTCTGTGAAAGTAAAAATTTCCGGCAGCAGGTTCATGGATATAAAGTCATTATCTGGGGGAGAGAAGACTCTTACAGCGCTTTCATTCATCTTTGCCATTCAAGAATATCAACCTGCGTCCTTCTACATCCTAGATGAGATCGATGCGGCTCTTGATAAACATAACTCAGAGATCTTGTCTAAGCTGATCAGAAGTTACGCTGACAGGGCGCAATATATTGTTATCTCTCACAACGATTCGGTAATTTCTGAAGCCGACACATTGTTTGGAGTAAGCATGAAAGACGGCGTGAGCAAGATAACAAGTCTGAAGATTTAGACTGATTATTAGAAAGATTTAAAAAACAGCTGTTTATAATTTTTATATGGAAAAGAAGACACCTATCAAAATAATTAGTGGGTTATTAATTCTTGCTCTTTTTGTTACTAGCTGTACCAATTCCACTACAACTTCTAAAGTTGTTTGTAACAAACCATATATTTTAGTTGGCACTGAATGTTGTCTAGACAGGGATGATAATTCGATTTGTGATAAAGATGAATTAGTTGTACCCAACAATCAGAACCAACAAGCAGAAGTAAGTACAAAGGAAACATATTCTATTTCAGACCTACAAGCAGATATTGGTAATACTCTTTTAGCATATGAATTTATTGTTCTTCAGAAAGGTGAAGAAATTAATGGTGTTTCATTCTACACTTACTCGCCATCAAGAAGTACGAGATTAGGAGATTGGGGAGGAAGAGAAATTTTTAAAGTACTTCCAAAAACCTTTGTGGTTGTATCAGTAGCAAACGATGAATCTAGCTATATTAACCCAGGTCAAACTTTTCTAAATTTTATAGAAGAAAATGAAGATTATCTTACTAGATCTCTTGATAGGGACAAAGAAGAGCTAATAAACAGTTTCTCGGAAGGCGGGGTCACTTTTGATATTATAAAACAAACAAAAAAAGATATGAAAAAATATAACAATCATGAAGCTGGAGAAGAAGAAGTTATCATTGATGAAATTAAAATCCTTGAAACGGTTACCGATAAAGTTGTTACGAGAGATTATGTTTCTTTAAATCCTTACATTGTAAATTACGAGTATAAGGATATCAACAAAGATACAGAGATAACTGGATTAAATTATCTTCAAAGCGTAAGTGTTTTCTGTACACCAGAAATAACAATAACTCTTTACCACGCACACCCTTCAGCAAAAATAAGTCTTGATTCCAATAATTTAGACCATTTCTATAAAAATAATAAAGACCCACTAATTTCTGATGGACAAGCACTTATTAGCATGTGTGAAGACCGTTATGACTTCAGTTACCAAAGGATCAGATGAGATTGATTGTTTTATCACTTCTTCCCATCCCACTCTTCGTAAAATTGTTCAAGGTATCTTTCCATGAACAGATGCCTTTCTTCAGCCATTCTTTTTGCTGTTTCTGTGTTCATTAATTTTTTTAGCAATAGTAATTTTTCATAGAAATGGTTGATTGTGTGGTTTCCTTTCCTCCCATTGGTGTATTGTTCTGCAGTGATGTTATCTTCTGCCTTTACATGCGGATCGTACATTATCCTTCCTTTATGTCCGCCGTAAGAAAAACATCTGGCAATGCCTACCGCTCCAATAGCATCCAACCTGTCAGCATCCTGCACAATCATGAACTCTTTAGATTTATCAACTTCCTTTCCCTGCAGATGTTTGGAAAATGACATGTGGGCGATGATATGCATTATCTTTTCTTTGTCTTCTTCTTGTACTGAAACACTATCAAGCCAGCTGCCTATCAATCTAGGCGCTATGGTAGTATCTCCTCCATGTAATTTTGGATCGCCGATATCATGAAGTAATGCGGCCATCTCAACAATAAATAGGTCAGTATTTTCTTCCCTTCCCAAAGTTAAAGCAATAGTTCTTACCCTGTGGATGTGCCACCAATCATGCCCTGAACTTTCTCCAGATAGGGTTTCTTTGACATACTGCTCAGTTTTTTGTAGAATTAAAGTCTTATCCATCTTTAAGTTGTTTTATTCTATGTTTTTAATAATTATGGAGAATCTTTATAAAATCTTGAACCTATGTTTTACAGTATGGGTAAAAATGGTCTGATAATTCTTGGCGGGGGATTAAAAGGAAAAGAGCTCAACGAGCATACCAGATCAAGGTATGATAAAGGAATAAAGATCGAAAAAAAGTTTGATTACATCATCTGCTCTACGGGACAAACTTACAGGAATGAAGGATTGCGCCGTAAAATCTCTGAAGCTGAAGCCGGCGAAACTTACCTGATAAAAAAGGGGGTTGATAAAAATAAGATTATCATCGAAAATGATTCTTCCGATACATTCTCTAATGCTTATTATTGCAGGAAGATAGTTGACAGGCTTAAGATGAAAAAATTTACAGTTGTAACTTCAAGATTCCATATGGCTAAGGCTAGATTTCTTTTCAAAGTAGTTTTCCCTGCAGGTAAATATAAAATTAAGTTTGTCAAAAGCAAAAATGGCAAATTAAGCAGGTTAGCGTTGAAAAACAGAAAAGTTCATGAGCGTATGGTCCTTAATTTTTACAAAAAACATCTGTCTAAAACTTATGGAGTGAAGAAAGGAGATATGAAATCAATTAAAAATTTTCTTGAAAAATATAACCTGGCAACTTCAGGCAGGATGGACAAATATCAGAAAGAACTTACAAGGAAAATTAATGAAAGATTAGATAAGAGAGCGAAGTTATTGTATTAGACTTTTCTTCTTGATTTATCATACTCGTGCTTAGACAGATCTATTTGTTTAAGAATCTCTAAAATCAAACCTTTGCCAAGTTCTTCATTTCCATGAACTGGGACAACAGTCTTTCTTCCATCTGGGTGGATGTAACGGTTATGGCTTCCAACTTGATGAACTTTTTTGAATCCTAACTTTTCTACTAATTTGCAAAACTTTCTTCCAGAAATAGGTACTAATTTAGGCATTTGAATCAAACACTGGCCTTAACTTCTATCTGCTGAACACCAACAAACTTTAACGGAGGATAACTTCCTTTCTCAGCTTCAAGACAAACCTGGACAGCCTCTTTAATTCTCTCCATGGCTTGTTCAACAGTTTTACCTTGTGTATAGCAACCTTGAATGTCAGGAACTTTAGCTATATACATCCCGTCTTCATCCTGCTCAATAAGAACTGTAAATGTTTTTGTTGCCATCTTTACACTAAAGAATGTATGTTTTATAAATATTTTGCAGAAAATTTTCAAACCAATAATTTGTTACCTGCATACATTAAAAGGACGATAGCTCCGCACTTTCATGACTTTATGTATTTCTTATTTCCAATCAAATGTCCAGATTAACAACTTCCTTAGCATGTTTCTGGATGAACTCCCGTCTTGGTTCAACTTCATCACCCATAAGAACAGTGAACATCTGGTCAGCGATTACTGCGTCTTCTACAGTTACTTTTTTCAAAGTTCTTACACTTGGATCCATGGTTGTATCCCATAACTGTCTGGGATTCATCTCACCTAAACCTTTGTACCTTTGTATACCTACATTATCGCCCATCTCAGCAGCTTTCTTCTCTTTCTCTGCATCTGAGTAAACATATTCTGTAACTTTTCCTTTTTTAAGCTGGTATAAAGGAGGCATAGCCACGTAAACGTGTCCTTCATCGACTAGAGGTTTCATGTGCCTGTAAAAGAACGTTAACAATAAAGTCATAATGTGCGAACCGTCTACGTCAGCGTCGGTCATGATGATTACTTTATCATATCTCAACTTTTTTATATCAAACTCTTCACCGACACCTGTGCCTAAAGCAGTAATCATCGTAATCACTTCCTTGTTCTGCATAATCTTGTGCAGTCTTGCTTTCTCAACGTTAATGATCTTACCTCTTAATGGCAGGATGGCCTGAAATTCTCTGTTACGTCCTTGTTTAGCGCTTCCGCCTGCTGAATCTCCTTCCACCAGATAAATTTCACATTTCATTGGATCTTTGTTGCTGCAGTCAGCAAGTTTACCCGGTAATCCAGCCCCGTCAAGGGCGCCTTTTCTTCTAGTAAGATCTCTAGCTTTTCTGGCAGCTTCTCTGGCTCTGGCGGCATCAAGACTTTTGCCGACAACAATCTTGATTGTCTGAGGATTTTCTTCAAAATAAGTGTTGAGTTCTTCATGCACTATAGAACTTACGATACCAAACACTTCACTGTTTCCAAGTTTTGTTTTTGTCTGTCCTTCAAATAAAGGTTCCTGGACTTTCACCGAAATTACTGCAGTAAGACCTTCCTTGACGTCTTCACCGCTTAATTTCATCTCTTTCCCATTACTAGCCTTTTTGGCAAAATTGTTCAGGATTCTTGTCAAGGCTGTCTTGAATCCAGATAAGTGAGTTCCGCCTTCAATGGTGCTGATATTATTTACATAAGTAAAAACATTTTCCTGATAGCTCGAATTATATCTTAATGATACTTCAACATTAACATTATCTTTAGCTCTTTCAAAATAAATTGCTTCATGCAAAGGCTGCTTATTTTTATCGACAAATTCAACAAACTCTTTGATGCCGCCTTCATACTTGAAAATGTCTCCTTTCTCTACTTCCCTCTCATCAACAAGTTCTATTTCAATACCTCTGTTCAGGAAAGCCAGTTCTCTTAGCCTTTTAGCTAAGATGTCATAGTGGTAGACGTTCTCTTCAAAAATGTTAGGATCAGGCTTGAAATGGACTATAGTACCAGTCTCGTCAGTTTCACCACTGACTTTAAGTTCAGTAATGGGGTCTCCTAATGAATACTTCTGGTAATGGATCTTACCTCCTCTTTTGACTTGTATCTCCAGTTCTATTGAGAGGGCGTTAACTACGCTTACACCTACGCCGTGCAGTCCGCCTGAAACCTTATAAGAATCCTTGTCAAATTTACCGCCGGCGTGAAGTTTTGTTAGCGCCACTTGCACAGCAGGTATACCAAACTTAGGATGAATCTCAACAGGTATACCTCTTCCATTGTCAAAAACTGTTATAGAGTTGTCAGTATGGACTATAACCTTAATCTTATCACAATGCCCGGCAAGAGCCTCGTCTATGGAATTGTCCACGATTTCCCATACTAAATGATGGAGTCCCCTTACTCCCGTATCTCCGATATACATACCTGGTCTTTTTCTTACTGCCTCAAGACCTTCCAAGACTGTAATTTGTGCAGCTCCATACTGGTCGTTTTTAGGAGTATCTTTAACAGGCTGTGGTTCCGGTTTTGGCTCTAAATTGTCTTCCATTTTTAGTATGATTCTCTTCAGATTTATCGCAGAAAAAATAAGGAAAAATACTTATTTTTTTGCGCAAAAAATAAAATAGTTTTTTTATTTTTTACGACGATAAATTGCAAAAATAAAGAGGTTTTTTTGCTTTATAAGAGTTTCGGTGTTTGAGCAGTTATTTGGGGCATCTTGACATTCCTTTCAATCTTCCTCTCTCCAGAAATACATCGGCAAATTCATAGACGATAAACATCTGATCAGGAGTGTAATTTAATTCATTCCTAAGCACATTGAGGGAATAACAATCCGCTTCCCATTCAGCCTGAACGCGCCTTGACTCAGGAACTGTAAGATTCTCAAGAGTTATATGTTTCTTTTTGACATGGCCAACCTCATGATAGAAGATGAATCTCTGAAATTCTTCAGGATATCGTCCTATCTCTGAGGGTGCGTAGAAAACTATGGGGAAACCATTACTGTAATCAGCTTGCGCGCTGCCTTTAACGTCCGGCCAGGACTTGAAAATTATAATTTCACCAGAAGGAGGAGCATGTTGTGGAGATTGTGGTAAATAAATGTTATTAGCGCAACCGTTAAGAGTTAGAAGTCCGCTTACAACCAGTTCTGTCAATTTTTTCATTGTTCGTAACACCGCCAAAAATTTTCGCGCATATGGGGGTTGTAATCAAATAAAACTCTTTGATTATGGATATTTTTAATCTGTTTTTTTGAACATCCCATCTTTTTCATTTCCTTCACAGCAAAACAGTCTGCTTCCAGCTCAGCAGGATACATCGCAAGGTTTCTGGCATGATGATTCAGCTTGATGTGGCCAAGTTCATGTTGAAAAGTATAAGCCTGAAATTCAACAGAATATTGGCCTATCACTTTGGGGTCGTATAAGACTTTTGGTTCTCCTTTTAGATAATGTGCGGAAGCTCCAAACCAATTTCCTGGGTCTTCAACAAACTCAATCTCTTTGCCATCGTGAAAATGTTTCTTGACAGGCAGTGCCAGGCCGTCTGTAGTTCTGAATGTGCAGATGGAAGTAGTATCTGTGATGTTATCAACTGTCGTGGCAGAAAAACTCTGACAGGTGGCCGCCAAAAGAATTGTCAAAGGAATCTTTCTCACACTTCATCAGCTCTCCAATTTGTCTTCACTTCTTCATCGCCATAATGTTCTTTTCTCAGGAAACCTTCCCAGGCGATCATCGCTCCCTGGTCTCCTGCTAAATCCATCGGTACTTTGTAGAACTTAGCTCCCCTTTCCTTGCACATTATTTCCAGCATTTCACAGAATCTTTTGTTTGCTCCTACACCGCCAACAAGCAATAATTCTTTTTTACCAGTATTAGACATGGCTCTTTCTACTACTTCAGCCAGCATGGCAAAAGCAGTTTCCTGCAAAGAGAAGCAGAGGTCTTCTTTTGAGGTTTTTTTCCCAAACAACTGCTGCGCTTTGGTTAATAATCCAGAAAATGAGACGTCCATGCCTTTGACGGTGTAAGGAAGTTCAACATATTTACCATTTTTTGCTAATTTTTCTATTTCAGGACCGGCAGGAAAACCTAAGCCTATAATACGGCCAAATTTGTCCAGCATATTCCCTAGACCGATATCTAGAGTTTCCCCCATGACTCTGTATTTGTTATCCTCCTGCACGATTATTTGTGTGTTTACACCGGAAACGTACAGGCAGCAGGGATTGTTAAGCTTGTTCCATATTTTTCCAATGGATAAGTGCGCGCAGCAATGATTTACGCCTACGAGTTTCTTAGTGTATTTTTGCGACCATTCTTTAGCTTTATGATATCCTTCCCACAATACTGGATCTAAACCAGGGCCGGCAGAGTAGGCAACTAAATCAATGTCCTTCCACTCTAGTTTAGCTTCCTGTAAAGATTTCTTTAGAACTTTCTCAGCAGCATTTTTGTGATGTTCAGCAATCTCATGAGGGATCATACCAATATTTTCAGAACTGTAACTATCTTTAACATTAGATAAAATTTTGCCTTTATCAGTTATTACTCCCACTCCAAAAGTGTGAGCAGTGCTTTCTATGCCAAGGATGTTCATTTTGTTAGTGTAGGAATGAAGTGGTTTTAAAAAGATTTGTAAGAAAAATATATAAAGTAAGTTTGATTTTTGTTTGATATGCAAACAGTAACAATATCTAAACAAAAGTACCAAGAATTAAAAAGAAAAGCAGAAGTAGATGAAGAACTCCTTCAAGAATTAGTACAAGGGTTAAAAGAAATTAAAGCTGGAAGAGTTAGACGTGTAAAGTAACTTAACTTTTCAGTTTCTCTTTAATTTCTGCTCTATATTGTTCAAGAAATAAACGAATTGTGTTGATAACTTTTTGTTGATCTTTCTTTCCGCTTACTGTTATGATATAAACTGATTGTAGGTCTTCATAAATTAAGTAATATATTCTGAATACATCTAATTTCTTCTCTCTGAACCATTTAACTCCTAAAGATTTTCCAACGTAAGGATTTATCTTTAATTGTTCTTCAATGTCATCAACTTGATTTTTGAAATATTATTTAAAGGAGTTTAGTTTCTTATCAAAAAGTTTTGTCCTATAAACTTTGTACATAAAGTCAAACTTCTAAGCTTCTCTTTAAAATAATTATCTAGATTAAAGGTATAGTTTTGAATTTCTAGAAAAGGTCAATTACTTCATATTCTCGAACTTGCCATCTTTCTCCATCATAATTTGCTTCATGTACTTTGTTTAAATCTTCTTTTACAAATCCAGCCCATTCACTAAAGTTAAAATGTTGCCAATTCCAGATGGTAATGTCTCTTCTTCTTTTTGATTGCAGGTCTGGCTTTAAACCCATATGGAATGCGCCAAAGATCAAACCAATACGCGGTTTCGTTCTTACTCTATGCGCCATAAATGGAGCAACAAAGTCTTCTATCTTTCTGGCGTTGACAGCGTTTCTCCCTTCGCACACCGGATCCTGAAGTAAGTACATTAAAGCTGAATTCAATTTTAATATAGGTTCATTAGCTTTTTTTTCTTTTAAACCTTCGTATAATACTGTGGAAGTCATAAGTAGTGAGGCATGCCAACTGATATAGCTTATTCCCATGATTGAAAGTAGAACTCGGCTTAACCCCCCCATGGTTGGTCTTGTGTCCGTTCCAAAAATAGGGATTTGATTATCAGAGCAATACTGGAATGGAAGCTTATACTGGGGGTGATAGGGTCTTGTTGTATCTGTAAAGTCTTGAAGTCTACCCGTCCCTGTCTCGACCACCAACGCATCAATTCCATCAAAAATGTCTACTTGTTTGTTTACAGCAACATGATTTCCCAACTGCAAAACATAATCCGCATTACCTGTACTAAATCTAGTGTATGCCATTCTCAAAAAAGAAACTACATTCTTTCTAAAACAAGAAAAATAAAACCCTTACTTACTGCTAGCAGCCTGTCTTTCCAGATCTCGCTTTTTAGATATGGCGGCGCTTTTTGCGCTTGACTGGGCAGCGCTTACGATTTCTTCAGCGAGAGCATCTTCAATCTTCTTCTTCTTATTGAAACTTTTAGTGTAAGCTCCTTGAGTCATATACCTTAAAGCTAGATCAATTCTTCTCTGAGGAGCAACTTCCACAGCTTTAGGGTATCTAGCTCCACCGTATTCTATGGCGATAACTTCTTCCCTTGGAGCAGAATTCTCAACGGCTTTTACAAGAATTTTCAAAGGATTTTGTTTCAATTTCTGTTCAGCTTTTTCTAAAGCTTTCTGGACAACCATCAAGGCTTTGCTTTTCTTGCCGGTATTTCTTCCGGAACTCATGAAATGTTTCTTACTTTTATGTCCTGAATTCATAAGTTTGCTGGCTAATCTTTCAACGATGAACGTATTAGACTTATGGAACCTATTGCCTGCATATCTTGCTCCGGTCTTAGGGACTATTTTTGGATCAATAGTAATATAATTGACTAATCCAGGATCTTCTACCTTAACGCCTTCGGTTGTCCAGCGGTTGAAAAATTTTATATCTGTCATTTTATTATTGTTGACTCCTTGTTAATTCTTGTCCTAACATATTCTCAAATAATTTTCTTTGATAATCATTTACGCTGGAGTCGTATTTTATTACTGGTATATTAGCATGATGTCTAGTGTCATCTGCTAATTTCACTGCTAATCTTCTCAAAGGATGTACAATACTAAAGGAAGTATCAAAAGGGCCATTTGGATCAAATGCATCTGTTGCTACATTTGGATCATATATTTCAGACGCATAAGAAGGTAAAATATCATTACGTTCAAGAAGTATAGTTCTTTTATCTAAACTATCCTCAATTGATAATGTAAAAAGTACTGTGCTCATCTTCTAGCTTTCTCCAACTTACCTCTCAATAAGGCATTTAGACTTTGATCGTTAACTTTCAGAACTTGCCATCTGACTCCAGGGATGTCTCCTTTAGCGCGTCCCATCTTACCGCCGATACATTCAACAATCACTTCATCGTGCTCGTTTATCAATTTCATGGCGCCGTCTCCAGGCATGAAAGCAGTAATCTGCTTGCCGTTCTTAACCAGCTGGACTCTTGCGCATTTCCTCATTGCAGAGTTTGGCTGTTTAGCTTCAACCTGAATTTTTTCAAGAACTATTGCTTTAGCTTGTGAAGAACCAGCCAGAGGATCTACTTTCTTTTTTAGCTTCGATCTGCTAGCTAACTTATAATTCATCCTTCTTTTCTTAAGCTTCTTAGCAGCTCCTAATCCTCTTGACTTTTTACCCATTTGTTTTAGCTTAGGAATGGCAGTTATTTATAAAGATATCGGAAACGTGTATGTGCATAGCTCGTTCGGGGCGCTCGTCTCGATGCGCGGAGTCCTTACGAGCGCACGCACCTTGACTACCGATGGTACAAAGCCCTCACTGGTAAAATTCACGCTATGCACATACGGAAACGTGGGCTTTTTACGGAATCTCCCCAAAATCAAGTGATTTTTGTTAAGTCATGAATAGGCGGGAAATCGTCTCACCACGGACTGAAGTCCGTGGCTTGAAAAGAGACGATTTCTTATCCCGCCTATTGTGACATAAATAGGCTAGAAAGCCATTCGCACAATAAAGCAACGACTTTATTGGCGCATGAAATCAGGAAACTACCTGATTTCAGCGCAGAAATAAAGTAGTTTCTTTATTTCTTGCGTCCCAGAAAAATCGTTGTTTTTCTGTGGACATCCTCGTCTTAAAAGACGAGGCTTTCTGGTCTATTTAATGTAATACTGGTGTAATGAAAGACAGAAATAGGTTATGTCTATCAGATGTCTTTCAGATATTAGTTGCAGTAAAATTTGACAATAAACTTTTATTTGAAACCAATATATCATAATATTTATATGCTCTAAGCAAATAATTCATAGATAAAATGAATGATGATGATAGTATTCCACCCACATTAAGGAGCGGAATAACAATTAAATATAAATATGAATCTCCTCCTTCAGATAACATCCCTGGGAGTATTGATTATTTATTTTCTGATAGAGCTGCCGAAGAGTTCATGAACGAAGCAAGAAGGCAGCATCAAGTTGATTATTTTGCGAACGGTGGTGAACCAAGTTCTTACAAGCCCACGGATGAACAAATTTTTGCAGTCTATGAGAGGATTGTTCAGAAAGAGATGGTTGAGAGTAGAAGACCTGGTTCTGAGATAGTGCCCTTACTTGCCTGTTCTTCTTATTTCAGATAACTCAAACAACCTTAACTTCTTTATTAAAAAATCTTTTAACTGCCCTGTTGATTAATTGCAGTTTCTTCCCGCCTCGACCGATGAGAGCGCTTTTGGTCTTACGGTTACTATCTTTAATAATCACGGAATCTTCATCTTCACTGATCTCTTCAACTTTAAGAGGATAAATAATATTCCTGACAAAATCAGCTGCGTTTTCCCTATGTTCAATAACCCTGACTTTTCTTCCCAGATTTTTTTCAACTTTCTTGATGTTGATGCCTCCTTTACCCACAGCTTTGCCCAGGAAACCTCTGGCAACAACAAAATAAATTGAACCTTCGTCGTCCTTGAAACAGTCCTTGACTCTGGTTCCAGTGATCCGTTCCATCAAAGAAGATAAACCAAACATCTCCTGATCTAATTTAACCCTTTTCAATTTATCTCTCTTTGTATGTTTATCTTATATAAACTTTTCATATTAGCTATATCTGTTTTAGCGTCAATTGTCAGGATATACTTATTCCTTTGTACCTAAAACTACTATGAAAAAATTCTTCTTACAGAATAAACCTAATTCTTCATTGTCAAGACTTAGCTCTGATAGAGGAGTTCCAGCCAGCTTCGCGTAGTACTGTACATCTTCCTTAATCTTTTTAGGAGCATTACTAGCCAGGAAAACTTTACTTAAATTTTTTCCTTTCAGACCTTTAAGCACCCGGTCTACTCCAATAACTACTTTATTTTCCTGTAGTTTAACTTTCAGTTCTTTCAAATCCTTGCTTACTTCTTCATTTTTACTCATTATTATTCACCATATCTATTTCATCTTTGTAACCAATCCAGGCAATCCAGTACCAAGAGGAACTGGCTGGTTGATCATGACGTTCTCGACAACAGATGTAAGGTTGTCAACTTCTCCTTCTAAAGCAGCGCTGATTAAATGTTTAATAGGTGTCTCGAAACTTGCACGAGCTAAAACGCTTGCTTTCTCTTTAACTACACCGTAACGAGTGATACCTTTAACTTCTCCTGTAGCGCACATGATGTCTGCTACAAGCATGATGTGCCTTATGTCAATGTTAAGTCCCTGAGCTTCGATAACTCTATAAACTTCATTTATGATAGCCTGTCTGGCAGCTTCAATCCCAAGTGTTCCATAGATCTCATGGATATCGTTGCTGAAAGTTCTTGCAGCATCAACTTCGGGCAGAGTAAGGATATCTTTCAGGTTAGTTCCAGAAGTTAAGATGATATATTCTTCTCCTCTCCTTACCGGGAGAACCTGTTTTATTCCTTTAATCCCAAGAACCTTGATTTTCCTTATCTTTTCTTTGACGTTGTAAAGATCTTTGATATCTTCAGATTTTCCTTTAAGTGAGAAACTTATTTCTTCTTCAGAACTGTTTATAGCTAAACCTTTAGATTTTGACTTGATAATTTTGACTAATTCCTTTGTCGTCAACCCTAAATCATCTAACAGCAGCTTGTTAAATTTTACTCTAAGTAATTGGTCAAAGATGTTTAATGAATATTCTGAAACAAGTTCGCCAAGAACAGTCTCTTTAATCTTGGCAGCAAATTTTTTGACATTATCAATCTGATTATGGGGGCTCTTAAGAAATATTTCCATCATCGGAGTTTTGATTTCCTTACGAGCGTCAAAGATTTCGATAATCCTTGGCAGTCCTGTCGTAACGTTCATCTCTGCAACTCCCGCAAAGTGGAAAGTGTTAAGAGTCATCTGTGTACCAGGTTCACCGATACTTTCAGCGCTGACTAAACCTACACATTCTCCCGGGTTTACTTTAGTAGAGTGGTAGGTGGAAGCAATTCTTTCCATAACTTTCTGCAAATTTGCTTTTGAGATGTTACCAGGGATATTCTCCTTAATCTCTTCAATGATTAAACTGGGAAGGCTTCCTGCATAACTTTCAATCAATTCTTGGTGTTCAGCTTTCATTTTATTCCTCTGGGAATGACTGAAAATCTATTGATCTTCATTTTTCTCCCCCTACAACTTCTTGGATAATTTCTTTAACGTCAATTATTCCATTCTTGGTCTTGGAAACGTCCAGCGAATCTTCACCGTAAGAAAACTGTACGATCTTGCCGCTGGCATCCCTCACGGAATCATCGTAAGAGACTTTAAGATCCTGCATAGCGTTTGATAATCTTCTATATAAGTATCCTGACTTAGGAGTTCTTAGAGCAGTATCCATCAAAGCGTCTCTACCAGTCATCGCGCCAAAGAAAAATTCACTCGGTTTAAGACCGCTTTTGAAATTATTCCTGATGAAACCTCTTGCCTTAGGACTTAAGTCATTTTTTTTGAAGTAAGATAATGTCCTTCCTTTAAATCCTGTCTCGATCCTCTTACCACGAAGGGCCTGCTGACCTACGATAGCGGTCATCTGGGCAATGTTAAGAGTATTGCCTCTGGAACCGCATTTGGCCATGATTAAAGCTGCGCTTTCACGAACTTGCCTTATCGCTACATCTCCGCTTTTATTTCTGGATTTATTAAGCACTTCCAAAATTCTTAATTCTAATGTTTCTGCAATAGTTCTTCCCGGTAATGCTTCCAGTTTCCCTGCATAGAATTCATCAATCAGCTTAAGGGCATCTTCCTCTGCTTTCCTGACAACTGCTTCGATTTCTTCCTTAGTTTCGTCTAACAGATCAAGATCCCTTACACCTATCGAAAATCCTCTTCTAGCCAGTACTGCAATCCCTAACTTTGAAATCTTGCCAAGTAAATCGGCGGTATAAGAAGGGCCATATTTTTCATAGATATTTCTCAACATCAAACCGGATTCTTGTCCCAGGTTAGATTTGTCCATCAAACCGGTCTTCAAAATCCCGTTGACAATCTTAACTTCGTTATCACTTTTATCCTTGCCTGTGAAGTTGAAATCTTTTGGCAGTAATACTGAGAAAACTCTTTTTCCGTCAATTTTATCTTTGTCAGGCAATGAAGAAAGATCTTCAACTCCGCAGCCGTAAAGCAGGTCGACAGCTTCGTTCCTGCTAAAGACCAGTTCTTTTGTAAGCAGATAATTACCTGTGATAGCATCATGGATACATCCAACTACACTAAGACCGTATCTTGGACTTATGATCTGAGTTTCTACCAGCATCAAAGTTTTTGCTTCAGCTCTAGCTTCCTCATTCTGAGGGATATGGAGGTTCATCTCGTCACCGTCAAAGTCTGCGTTATAAGGGTTGCATACAGCTGGATTTAACCTGAATGTTTTGCCAGGCAGGACTTTGACAAGATGGCACATCATGCTCATCCTATGCAATGAAGGCTGCCTGTTGAACACAGCTATATCGCCGTCAACAAGATGGCGGTCTACAATGTAGCCTTCTTCCAGTTCTTCCAGAATTTCTTCTTTGGTTTCTTCAGTAATGGTTTTTCTTCTTCCATTAGGCTTGATAACATAATTAGCTCCAGGATATTTTTTTGGACCGTTCTCAACTTTTTTCCTCAGGTATTCCTTATTCCATTCTGTGACTCTTTCCGGCACTGTAAGGTGCATGGCCATACTTTTAGGAACACCTACCCCATTTAAGGAAATCAACGGGTCCGGAGAAATAACTGTACGCGCTGAGAAATCAGTTCTCTTACCAGCAAGATTATGCCTGATACGTCCTTCTTTACTTTTGATACGTTCAGTTAAAGTTTTTAGAGGCTGCCCTCCTCTGTGACGGGCAGGAGGCAATTGCGAAACGGCGTTGTCAAAAAATGTTGTGATGTGATATTGCAGCAAGTCCCAAAGATCTTCAATGATTACTTCCGGAGCTCCTGCATTAATGTTCTCAAATAAACGCTGATTAATCCTGACGATGTCTCCTAACTTGTGGGTAAGATCATCTTCACTTCTTTCACCTGACTCCAATGTAATAGATGGTCTCATTGTTACAGGAGGTATCTGCATGGTTGTTATGATCATCCATTCAGGCCTGAATCGTCCAGCTTTAAAACCAAAGATCTCCAAATCTTCTTCAGGTACTTTTTCAAGACGCGCGCGTACTTCAATAGGGCTTAAACGTATCTCTCCCTCATAGAAATTATAAGGTTTTTCAACTTTAATTTTTTCCTGCTTAGTGTTGCAGTGAGGACATTTATCCTTAGCTTTGTACCTTGTAATGATCTCTTTAATCTTTCTTCTCTTTGACTCAAAATCTTCGTCGGAATCAATCTTTTTAAGCATACCCACATAACTTTTCATTTTATCTTCAGGTATTACTACTTTTCCGCAGGATTTACATGTTGATCTTAACAAATCTAAAATTTGACGGACAAATTTAATATGGATGACAGGACGAGCAAGTTCAATATACCCAAAATGACCAGGACATTCTTTCAGCTTCTGGCTGCAGGTCTTACATCTAAGACCAGGGTCGATAACCCCAAGACGTAGATCCATAAGTCCTCCATCAACAGGATAGCCTTCACGATCATAAAGTTCAGGCGTCACAATTTTTGCTGAAGCTGAGTCAGTAATCTGTTTAGGAGAAAAAATACCAAAAGAGATGCTCTCAATTTTTTTATGTACGTTATGGATCATTTTTAGGCCTCAGTATTTGCTTTTTAGGTTTAATTTGGTATAAATTCCCATCGTTCTTATTTCATCAAGCAATAGCTTGAAAGCGTAACTCATCTCAACATTAGACATATCTGAAGTGTCCCCATACAATGGCGAGATAGCTCTCCCGTTCTTTCTTTCATCATGGTAACCCATCATTCCTGATTTTTCACATATAGGCACGGTAGTCCTGTCTGAATCAAATCTTTCTTTAAGCAGCAATGTAGCTCCATGCGCGATGAATGTGTCCTTCTCCATCTCTCCTAACCTTAGGCCCCCTTCTTTAGCTTTACCTTCCGTAGGCTGCCTGGTTAATAACTGAATAGGACCTCTGGCCCTAGACTGCATCTTGTTAGCTACCATGTGCCTCAGTCTCAGATAATACATATTTCCAACGTAAATCTTAGCAAGCATTCTTTTACCTGTCCTTCCATCATAGAAAACTTCGGTTCCGTCCTCTCTAAAGCCAGCATCAAGCAATTCCAGACGAAGATCTTTCTCGCTTTCTCCTTCAAACAATGTTCCATCCACTAATCTTCCTGAGAGAGCGCCGATCTTCCCGCCTATAAGTTCCATCAGATGGGAAACAGTCATCCTTGAGGAAATACCATGAGGAGTGAATATCAAATCAGGGATAATCCCGTTCTCGGAAAAAGGAAGATCCTGCGGAGGCACCAAGATGCCGGTAACTCCTTTCTGTCCATGCCTGGAAGTAAATTTATCTCCAATCTCCGGAATCCTGGATTCTCTTAACCTTACTTGTACAAGTTTGTTGCCTTCTTCGTTTTCTGTAACAACTACAAAATCAGCAACTCCCTTTTCACCATGTTTTAATGAGATTGAACTTTCTCTGCGTATCGCAGCTGACAAGTTATATTCATCCATACTGCTTAAGAATCTCGGAGGGCTTGTTCTTCCAATTACAACATCGCCTTCCTTAACCTTAGCTTCAGGGTGGATTATCCCATCCCCTTCCAGAAATCTGTAATCATGTTCAGACCTGTACCCTTTCACGTCTTTATCAGGAACAGAAATCTCATCAATTAGTCCGCCGGAATATCTAAGTTCCTGAGCTTCTACAGGACGGAAATAAGTGCTTCTTGCCAGCCCTCTTTCAACGGAAGCTTTACCTAAGATAACTCCGTCTTCCATGTTATAACCATCGTAACACATCACTGCCACAACCATGTTCTGTCCTGAAGGATGCTCATCATAGTCGGTAATATCGTGAATTTTAGTCTTAACTATAGGAAACTGAGGGTAGTGAAGAATATTTGAATCCATATCCATACGTAGATGATAGTTAGCAGCATAAAAACCAAGAGCCTGCTTCTGGTTTTTACTTCCAATGATCAGACGCTGTGAAGGCATGTAGTTTCCGAAAGGAACCAATGAAGTAGCGATCCCGCAAATTGATCCCTGAGTAATCTCTAGATGAGTGTGTTCAGAAGTTAATCCTTCTTCATTGTATGCAACCAGAGAGTTTTCTTCCTCGCCTGCATCAAGGTATTCAATAACGCCCTGTCTGACAAGATCGAACCAGGTAATCTCTCCGTCTTCAAGCTGTTTAATATGTTTCTCGGCAAGTAATGATTTACCTTCCTTGACAATAATCAAAGGTCTTCTCGCTCTTCCTTCATCACTGTTAATTTTTACTTCGTTTGCTTCTTCATCATGGTAGACATTAACCTCTTCCGATAAAGATCCTTTTCTTCTTAGGTCTTTGACTTCTTCGACAAAGATTTTAGCGTCATCCACAGTTCCTGCAAATTTTGAATTTAAGTATACTTCTGCCATTTTCATGCTGTTTTATTCAACCCTATACTTTTTATTTTTTCCAATACTTCATTTTCATCCACTAACTGTGATATTGAACATAACATCCCTAGATTTTTTCTCAGACCGATGTTGGTTCCTTCTGGAGTTTCAATCGGACACAACCTTCCAACGTGAGTACAATGCAGCGCTCTCGCATCGAAATTTTCCTGTGATGTGGACAAAGGACTTACAACCCTTTGTAGATGTGAAATCATGTCCAAAAAATTGGTCCGGCTCATCCTTTGAGATATTCCCTGCCTGCCGCCAACCCATTCACCAGTAGCCATGGAAGAATATAAGCGCGAGGTTAGCAATTTGCCCCTGATTATAACTCTGATTGAAGGAAGTTTTCCCCTCTTGATGATCCTTTGGAAATTGTAAAGGATATCTCCGACCAGAATCTTGAAATTAACTCTGAATAAGTCGATTAGTAAGTCTCCGCTCATCCTTAACCTTTTGTTCATGTAATGATCTTTATCATCTGCCTGCCTTGAACCATTGCTGACATCAATAAATTTTTTCAGCATCTTACAGATGTTCAATGCTTTTATACGCCTGTCTGAAGTTTCAATCCCAATGTTAGGGAGAAGGTATTTGTTGATTACCTCCTTAGTTCTCTCCATACGGACTTCCCTAGGCTGGGTTACACCAATCCTTTTAGCGATATAATCTATAGCATCGTCCTGAGTTTTGATGTCAACGAATTCAAACAGGTTAAGTATCACTTCTTCGTAAGTTTTCTCGGTAGAGATAGCTTTCATAATCTCTTCATCTTTAATTAATCCTAAAGCTTTAAGTACGACGATAACTGGCATGTTTTTCACGCGGGTGAAACTCATATGATAAATTCCGTCTTTCTTTCTTTCAAAAGTGTGGGGTATCTTGTAAGACCCTTTTGTTGCAAAGAACCTTCCATTGAAACCTGCGGCTCCTTCTTCAACCATGAAATTATTGCCAGCTAAATCTTCCACTGTAACGATCAGTTTTTCTGTACCATTGATAATAAAATATCCGCCCGGATCAGTTGGGTCTTCACCATGCTTAATCAAATCTTCCCGGTTTAAGCCATTAAGATGACAGAATTTACTTCTTAACATAATTGGCATCTTACCAATCTCTGCGACAAAGTTTTCTCTTTGTATGTCGTTAACATAAGTGCTGATCTCCAGGTATAAAGGTGCTGAGTATGAAATTTTTCTTAATCTTGCCTCTACCGGGTAGATATTTCTCTTGCTTCCGTCAGCTTCAGTGATCTCTGGTTTACCAACGGTTATCCTACCAAACCTGATTTTAAATTTTTCAATGTTATGCGGAATAATAGTTGGTTCTGCTTCCTTGTTCTCTTCAATGACTTCTTGCAAGCCTTTTTCAATCAAATTGTTGAAGGATTGAATGTTACTCTCTACAAATTTTTTCTCTTCAAAGTATTTTTTTATCAGAATGGACCTATCCATCAAAAATCACCTCCACATGATTTTTGAAGGATGCCGCAAAATTGCTGTTTTGTATCATCCATCAATCACACCCCTATAATAGTCTGTCTTGCCGGCAGTTTTACTTTTTCTTACAACCTTGACGACATCCCCCTGCTTGAGATTCAAGTGAACAATGGCAGGATCGTTTTTGTTAATTTTAGGTAAAGATTTAGAATCAATATTGTACTTTTTGAATAAGGATTCTCTCTCTGAATCGCTTACTTTTTTATGTTTGCTTGCTAGTTGATGGCCGTTTACGTCGATAGTCATTTTTTCTGTGTATCTTTTGCGAGGGTGTTTTATTATGACGGGCCGGAAGGCAATATCACTCCACAGCGACTTCGTCACCGCTTCGTTCGTTACTTTCCTCCCTTACATCCTTGAGGATGAGCGGGCCGGAAGGGATTTGAACCCTCGACCGCTTGATTTCGTTGGTTGACTTAAAAGTCAAGCGCTCTACCAAGCTAAGCTACCGGCCCAAAGGCATTTTTGTGAAAACGCCCTGGCCGGGATTTTCTTTGATTGTAATAAACAACTACAACCACCTTTGAACCCGGGTCGATGCCTTGCTGTAAACCCCCGAAGGTAAAAGTTCCCGACAGGGCATCATGCTAGGCCGAACTACACTACCAGGGCAGTAGTGAATAACAGTCTTTCTTCTACATATTTTAATCAAAATGAGATTCGTTTATGTAGAAAATTGCTGCCATTTCTGAGCTAAAACAGGGGTTTGTTTATAAAGGTTTCTGTTGATTGGGCGTTTTTGTTAGTTTTGCAGATCGTTTCTTACTATCTCCACGGCAGCATATTTAACATTTCTGTCTTTTAATGCCTGCGGTTTTTTCAATCTGACAAGAACCTGCTTAATATTAAAGTTTTCTAAGATTTGTCCTGCTATAAGTTCTGCCAGAGTTTCAATAAGAATGTATTCATCTCTTTCTATGACTTCTTTCATTACAGAATGTATTTCCACGTAATCAATCGTGTCTTCCAACTTTTTCGATCCGGCAGATTTTTTGGTGTCTGTGAAAAGTTCCAAATCAATGATTATCTCCTGCTTGGTTTTCCTTTCTTCTTCCGTACATCCAAGATTGCAGAGAAATTTGGCTTCTTTTATAGTTATCCTGTCCATTTTTAGTGATTATAAAAATGAAGGAAAGGGGATGAACACTTCCTCCTTCCTTCTGAGTCCCCCCACCCGGATTTGAATTTCCCAGATGAAACTTTCCTTTCCATCTTCCGGGGATCTCTCCGTCACCGCTGACTCTTTATCATACCAGTCGTTTAGACAACTCAAAAGAGTTTCTACAGCGGAGCGTTCTAGCCACTGAACTATGGGAGGTTGATTGCTTGATTTTTCACTTTGTTTATTAAATTTTTGCTAATTTCTCCTCCCTAAACCCAAAAATGCATTTTAGAAACTCTTATAAATGAAAAAGCATTTCTTAGTATATAGGTAAGGGAGTAATAATCATGTTCCTTTATCTTTTGTGCACAAAAAGAGGTGATAGTTTAAATGGCAAAAAAAAGAAGTAGATTAGGTGGAGACAATATGTTAGGAAGCTGGTCCTTTCTTGTAGGTGTAATCCTTGCTGTCCTTTTAGGATTAGGATTTACAGGCGCATATGCTACCCAGATGTTGTGGGCTGTATTCTTGCTGGGACTTGTAGTAGGATTGTTAAACATTACGACAAGCGAAGCTGGCTCTTTCCTGACCAGTGGAACAGTATTAGTATTGGTCTCCTTTTTGGGAGTACAAGTTGGAATTTTTGAAGGTGTTGCTCCGGCGATTTCAAACATTCTGAAAGGGATTCTGACCTTGTTCGTTCCAGCTACAATTATCGTGGCTTTGAGAGCTGTTTTCGGGTTAGCGAGAAAATAAGTAATTTTTTTTTCTTTTTTTTCTTTTCTTCAATAAACTTTATTAATGATTTGCAGTTTCTGAAGTTCTATGCGGTAGTAGTATAGTGGTTTAGTATACGGCCTTGCCAGAGGTTTTTGCGAAAAATCTCGTAAAAAGCGGGCGACCTTCGGCATTTATCCCTCAGTCCCCCTTGACGAAAGATTGTAAAAGTCTGTAATGAGGCTGTGACCCGAGTTCGAATCTCGGCTACCGCACTTCCCTTAACATTTATATAACTTAAATTTTTACTTAAAAAAAGATGGATAGAAAAACATTATTTTTATTGTTGATATTTTCATTATTTCTAATCTCTTGTGAGGAGGCTATGGTTGAGCAGACCACTGAGGAGATGCCTAGTGAATTGGAAGAACCATCGGTAGTAGTTGAAGGCGAGATCCCTTTTGAAGAGCTGGAGCCAAAAGAATTTTTTTTATGTGAAGTTAATGCCGATTGCGAGGAAGGACTACTTTGCATTGATGATAAATGCGGGACAATAGAAGGGTTATACAAGACCGAATGCGAAAATAAATGCTCTATAAGTTCAGTAACTGTTCTTACCAGTGATGATGAAACTTATACACTTAAATTAGGGCAGGGCAGTTATAGTTATGCTGGAGCTCTAGAATGGAAATTGCTTAATACTCCCCAATATTGCCCTGGAGATGATCCTTTAGTTCCTATAGAAATCATTAAGAAGAATGCTGGGAAAGTTCTGAGTAAACAGGTATTGACCATGTATCAGGATGAAACCAGCGTAGTTATAACACATCCTACTGTGAAAAGTTTAAAATTTACGGCAGCTTTGCAGGAAGTTGTTGAAGAATGTAATTGATTGTCACTTCGTTTGTTTTTTGTAACAAGAATAACAGACTGGTTTTTCTAAAGAAGATTTATTCTCTTTGCCACAAATATGGCAAAATTTTTCTTCATAAGTTGGATTAGAGTATTTACTCCAACTTTTATAACATTTCGCACAGAGTGGATGCTCAGGATTAACTTTAATCTTTGCATCGCATCTTATGCAATGTCCACCATCTGAAACAATTTTTTGTACTTGTTTTTGTTTCTTTAATGATGTAACTTCTTCATTTGAATGATTTATATTGAATTTAAATTTTTGACTTGTACTGTCAATATAATCAATTTCTTTAAATGCCTCTTCATAAACAGATTTATCACTTTCATCATTCAAATCAATAAGCACGCCCATTTCTTTATTATTTGCCATTGAAAATTCATACAGATTTAAAGAGGTTATAATCATCTGTTTATCATTAACATAACATTTTGCATGAAGATCTTCATTATATTTTAAAATTACAAATCGTAAGCTTTCAAGAAATTTCATCTCATCAGGCTTTAATTCTTGTTTACCAAATATTACTGTTGTGATTTTATCCAGTTTATTTCTATAAGTCAATAATTCTTTGAAATCTTTTGATAATTTAAGATAAGGAGAAATCAGTATTAGTTTTGTATCGGCTTCTTTAATTAAATCTTCAATTGCAGCAACTGCTTTTCTAGTATTTAAAAATTTCGCCATATAATTTAAAGTCTGTTATTAATATATAAGTATTACTATAAAATAGGTCAATTCAAAAATTTCACTCAACTATTTTTCCCCGCAATATTTCTAGCTAATTTGAAGATGTTTTCTGCCTTAGCTCCATGATCTAAAATGAAATACCTTCCGGCATCGATTTTAAGGACATAAAAAGTACCCAGTCTTTCTCCTGAATGCAAGGTCACATAATTTGCTTCAACAAAAACTGCGGCTCTTGCGCCGTCTCTGTAATCTCTGGAATGAAGATTGATCTGGGTGAAATAGCCGCTTACTGAATGATCATAATACTTGCCTCTTCTGTCCGGAAAGGCATCCGTGGACCAATATTTGATCCATTGCTTTTCCAGATTTTCTTCAATCTGTTCAATTATTTCATCTAGAACTGCCATTTTAAAAAAAGTGGCCCCACCGAGACTTTCGTAAGTGTAACTTTTCTTGGGATGAACGGACGTGAATCCCTCCGCCTCTCAAGTGGCGTGACACTTGTTTGAACTCGGGACCTCTGGCTTTCCAAGCGTGATTAATGGTAGTTTGAAATTGAACCATTAACGGTCATATAAGACCAGCGCTTAAGTCCAGACTCAGTTAGTCTGTCTAACCAGGCTGAGCTATGGGGCCAAGAAGCGAAGAATTAATGTTCTTTAAAAGGTTTTCTTGTATTTAGGGTATGTAAAAAAATCCTGTGTTTGTTGTGTATTAACTATTAACAAAATGTTAAACTTACTGGATGCTAATCTATTTTTTCCCATCCATATCAAACTTAAATGCCATGCATTGCTAATGTTTTTCCTACCTGAGAATTACTACAAACTTATTTAAACCTAAAAATAAGCATTTTTACCAGTTTTATGTTAAAATGAATCTAAATCAAGTAAAAAAATTAATGGATCGTAAGAAGACTTCCCATAAAGGAGAGAATGGTTATGCTCTGGTTATTGGCGGTTCTGAGGAATACGTTGGCGCGGTAGTCATGGCGGGATTGTCTGCTTTGAGGGCTGGATGCGATTCTGTTACAATAGCAGCTCCAGAGAAAGTAGCCTGGGCAGTTCACCAATATACTCCAGATTTGATCACACATAAAGTGAAAGGTTCTTCTTTCAATATAAAAAATGCAAAAGAGATGATCAAGTACGCAGACTTGTTTGATGCAGTCTTGATTGGCAATGGCATCACCAGAAAAGCCGATAAGTTCTGCCAGCATTTCATAAAAAAATCTCAAAAGCTGAAAGTTATAGATGCGGATGCTCTTAAGTCTCTATCATTCAAAGAATTTAATAATTCAGTCATAACTCCCCATGAAGGAGAACTGGAAGCCATGCTTGTCAACAGCAACAAGGATTTTCTGATACCTAAGCTTAAGCAATCGAATGCCAAAGAGAAAGCTGAGATTTTACAAGGTAACCTACGTTATTTTTTGCAGAATAATAATGTTCTACTATTGAAAGGAGCTACCGATATTATTATCTCTAGAAATAAGATTGCTTACAACAGAACTGGCAACCAAGGTATGACTAAAGCAGGTACGGGCGATATCCTGGCAGGATTGACCGTCGGATTTCTGGCCAAGACAAAAGATCTTTTCAAAAGCGCGGTAGCCGCATCTTATATTAATGGTTTCATAGGAGATCTGCAGATGAAGAAAAAGAAAGGTTACACTTTCATCGCATCAGATATCCTGGATGATTTAGATAAAGTTGTAAAGTCTGAAAAGAAAACTGTCAAAAAAGGCGCTGTTTCTAAAGAAAGTACAAAAACTAATAAGAAGGCGGCTAAAAGTAAGAAGAAGTGAATACTTATCTAGTTTTCTGAATCTCCAGCGCGGACAGGAGTGCTAACAATGCATAAAACCGGATATTGTTGACTAACCATTGATGGGGGCATTGCGAGGCCTGAACAATCTTCTCAACTTCACTTCCTTTCAGTGTCAGCTCAGGTCGTATCGTACACACCTCTGTAATGTCTTCATGGGCAATTACGCAATGCCCAATGATATGTTAACAATGCCTAAAACCGTAGAGTTTTTATATTATAAAATATTACTTACCTTAAATCATTATTAAAAAGAGGTGATTTGAATGATGGGATGTTGTAGTGGAGTTTGTATGAAATGTCATGGGATAAAGAAGCTGGCTGTGGGAGCATTATTACTGTTGAACGCTTTCGTCTGGCCTAGATGGTTAGGAATAGATGGTTGGGTTTCCTTCTTAGCATTGTTGCTGCTGGTTGGCGGTGTTTTAATGCTTTTGAAACCAATGTGCCCGCATTGCGCATCCATGAGAGAGATGCCGGCTGCCCCAACTAAGATGGGCGGTAAAAAGAAAAAGTAAATCTTTTTTTTTAATTTTTTATTCTTCTGTTTCCAAACAGTATGTATTAAGTTTAAGTTGATGGCAGCCAGAGTGAAGTCAATTCTGCGCTTCGGTTACCGACTTGTGAGCAAGCAGAGCTTCGCTCACTTGCATGTCGCTGGTGTACCACCATCCTCAGCTTACAATTTGCGCAGCAATATCAGATACTCACAGAAGGGCGCCCATCAACTTAATACGTACTCCAAACACAAATATTTAAAAACAACAAATGACTTTCAATAAATATGTCATTACTATTTAACTTATACCAGGAACCGACAGGTTTTTTTGCAGGTATAGTTGTTGTTTCTTTATGGTCCTTGGTATGGAAAGGTTTTGGACTATGGCATTCCGCAAGGAATAAACAGAAACGATGGTACGTTGCTATGCTGGTATTGAATACTGCAGGACTGCTTCCAATCATATATCTGATCTGGTTCAAGCCAAAGAAAGTTGTCAGGGAAGAAACTATCAAGAAACTTGTTAGGAAACAACCTATTAAGAAAAGTAAAAAGAAGTAAGAACTAAATCTTAAATTCTTCAACCTCTAACCTGCCTTTTTTTGCTCGGACGATGTAATCTTTCCGGTCATCAAAACCTGTAATCTTGGTGACCCAGTGAGGAAGAAGAATTCTCTCGCCTCTTAATTTTAAGTCAGTAATAACTTCGTGGGAATTCCCGTTTTCAGGAGACAACTCTTTCATCACTTCGGTAGTAGCAATTTTTTTACTTGCAGAAAGGATTTTTTCGGTTTTCTGGAATAAGAATTTAGCAATCTCATTGGGAATGTCTAAGGTTGAAACTTTGCTTATTCCCTGTAACCCAGGAGATAAGTTGGCTTCAATGACCAAAGGACCAAGATGGCCTTCCAGGATATCAACTCCGCAAATGTCAGTCTGTAAAGCCTTGGCTGTATCAAGAGCTATGTTGATAGTTTCCCTGCTTAACTGTACAGGTTCACCACTGCCGCCAGCATGAATATTGGCGCGCTTTTCTTCAGTTTTAGCTCTTCTTTGATAGGCGGCAACAACTTTCTCGCCAACGACCAATGCCCTGATGTCAGTCCCGCCAGTATCAATATATTCCTGGATAATGAATGGTTGATTTAATGCTCCTAAGGCGTCAAGAAGTGAAGAAGCGGAACTGATAGAATCTGCAAACATCACTCCCTTCCCTTGTGTGCCTTCAGGAAATTTCATCACAATGGGATAATTTACACGCTTAAGCAGTTCTTTAGCTTCTTCAGTATTTGGAGAGATGTAAGTCTTAGGCATGGGTATGTTATGCTGCTGCAGGACAAGATGGGTAAGCAGTTTATTATGGACTGTGGAAAAAGAATTAGCAGGGATAGGCATATAGGGTGTTTTATTTTCTAACATGGAAGCTATGGATCTTAACAGATTAGCATAACGGAAAGAGCCTTTCACATAAAGGCAATCGTAATTTTCCAAAGGTTTGCCCTGATAGAAAACACCTCCTTCCTTGCCTAAGGTAACTTCAACATTTTTCAACTGGATCATGTCAACCCTGTCAAAATATTTTTTCATCGCTTCCGCTGTCATGATTGAACTTTGACTTCCCAACGAAATTAGAGCTGCTTTCATTATAACCTCGTGATGTTATCATCCAGTTGAGCGGCATGCGTTTCGCTTAAGCCCACGGACAATTTTTTTCTTTTCATTTTAACGGGTCAATAAGGAATTTTCCTTTCTTTAAGATGTTCTGGCCGATAAGTATGGGATAGGTCATGTGCTTCCTGTCTGCCAGAGTGAATTCACCTTCCAGTTCGATATTTTTTAAAATTATCTTAGCTTTAACTATAGGGCGTTTTTTTATTCCTGACGCTGACTTTACTACTTTTTCTCTTATCACCGGACCTAAAGCGAGATCTTCAGCAAGTTTTGAATCTACTGATGATGAAGTTGCTCCCGTGTCTATCCTGGCTGTTAAGTTGATTTCTTTATTGCCTACCAGAATGATTTTCTCAGTAAGACCAAGGATGACTTTTTCCATAGTAGGATATTTGAGGTTAGTTTTATAAGATTTACTGTTGTAATGATAATAAAAATAATAGAAACCTTTTTAAGTAATACAAAATAATTTCTGGGCATGCCCCTGTGGTGTAGTCCGGACTATCATACCGCCCTTTCGCAAACCTCAGGCGAGGTTTGAATCCAGTGCTGTCAAGCGGAGTCTCACTCTGTTCGACCCAGCGATCAAATTAATGGCCTGGCGGTTTGGAGATAGGCGGTGACTCGGGTTCGAATCCCGGCGGGGGCATACCCTTTCAATTCTTAGTTCCTGGTAATACCTTACATGACGGATGTATTTTTAAAATAACATCTGTCACAAAAAAAAAGACAAAGGAAAAAACTTACAAATGATAACAGCAACATTAGACACAGGTTGTATCAATGTAAAGAAACATCCTTCATTGGATATAATCCACAAACTACACCAAGATTTAAAAATAATGCTTTACAAAACAGATACAGTAGATACCGAAATAAGTTATGGTAATCCCAATAAGAAGAATAAACAAAGATTAGAAAAATCCAAATTAATCCCAGAAGATAAGGGTGCAATAACAGTAGGGCATTCTCGTGTTGGGCATGCATTGGTCGGCTCTGATAAGAAATTAATGAGATTATTCAAATCATCCAAAATCAAAGAGGACATAGGGTTTGGTTATTTTGACAATTCTCGTTTTGGTCATATGAAGTTTGGTGATGAAGATAAGTCGTTTGTAGATGAATTTAAGGTATTGCTTTTTAAAGATTTTAATACGATGAATAACAAAAATAAAAGAAATGCATTTAGAGATTGTATGCATTTAAGCACACACTTAATTTATGGCAGGGGTTATTTTATTACCCTAGACAAAACCATCTTAAAGGCAAAGGAAATTCTAAAAGAGAAATATGGAATTAATGTAATTAATCCCAACGACTTTGTTCAATTGAAAGAAATCAAAATATTTATATAAACTTCAGACAATATTTCCAGAATGGATGTTAGTGAAGCTATATCAACCATTAAAAAGGGGCTGAAGAAGGATATTGTTGAATCTAATCACTTCTTAGATCAATGCAAAGACCGGAATTTAGATGTCAATAAAGTTAAGAAAGTCATCATAAATAATGATATATTAGGTATCTTAGAACAAGATAAAAATTTGTATAAAATCTGGTTTTTCTATGAGCAACGCAAAGATTTAAATATAATCTTGAAGATATTACCTGATAAGAGGCTGAGATTAGTAACGGTATTCCCTTGCTATTCTGAGAGAAGAAAAAGATGAAACAAGAAAAAGCTAAAGTGTCCTATAGTTTTGAAGATGACATATTTTTAGCTAGGCCTTTAGAAAGAGATTATGATTCTTCTTTTCAAATAGGAGATTTTATCTTTGATCTAGATAAGAATAACAATATTCGTGGAGTAGAGTTAATTAGTGCCTCAAAGCTGTTTGGTGTTCCTAAAGCTTTCTTGAAGGATATGATTTCTGGGAAAATGGAGATTATCGCTTCTGAGAAATATATTAAAATAAATATACAAATAAAAACCAGAGTCAGAAATTCAGATAATACAAGTTCTCTTTCTATTGAAAGGGTTAGGCCAGAATTTATCAACCCTAATGAGCTTCATTTGGCGACTGCTTGATTTTGGATTTCTAAATAATTAATTTTCAACTCAATGTTGTGCCAAAATTAGTTTATGTTTTGAAGGCAATTGCACAGAAAAATAACAAGGTGGAACATTCCAACTCATTCCACTTCTCTCTTCAATAATTTATGAGCTTTGTTGATCTCTTGGAACTTCTTGGTATCTCCGCCCTTATCAGGATGATTATCTTTTGCCATCTGCTTATATTTCCTGTCAATCTCTTTCATATCCTGCGTGTCGCCGACACCGAGCAATTCTCTAGCTTCTTTCCTCTTTTCTTCAACATCCCTGTCTTCTGAAAAATCTCTGATAAAATCTTCACTGGACTTTTCTCCGTTAAGGATGGCTTCCACATACTTCTCCAGAACTTTTGCAATGATGTGGATGTTACCAACAAAGTTGAACTTATTGTAACTAAAATATAAGTGTATGTCATGATAATACCAAGAAACTGAAGCAGGCTTTCTCTGGATTGCCACGGCGATCAATTCCAGTTTGATATCATCTTCAGGAACTCCTATCTTCCTTAAACTGGCAATGATACTATTCTTGTACATCAGGGATCGGCGTGATGAACTGCCCTGCATCTTATATTCAGGAATTTCAAAACCTTTTATAGTTAACATAGTTTATGTCTTAAAACTGCGCTCACTTATAAACATAATCAGGAAAATAAATTATCACCTGAAAATAGTCGTGATTTTATCTATCTGTCTCCATCCTAAACCGCTTATAATTCAAAAAAGAACTTCTACACAACTTACTGAACTCTTCATCACTTATCTCATCGCTTAATTTAGTTTTATACCATCTATCTACTTTGTAATCAGGGATATCAATATTTCTATTTCTTACTGTCTCCCTGAAATACATTGCATGATTCCCTTCTTCTGTTAAACATTTATACCCATTTAAGATTCCAAAATCAAAACCGCTGTAATATGCGCATGCCTTCACATCGCTAACACAATCTGGATGCGCTTCACTTTTACTGACAGAATAGACAGGAACTTTTTGTTGTACCGGATTAGCTGATGGCTGCAAATTACAACTGAAAGACAAAGCCAGTAGTGGTATTAATCTTTTCATATAGTACAATAATCATGATATTTTTTAAAGTTTCAGTAACATTTTTTAAATAAACCAATTTTCTATGATTAACATGAGCACTCTTGACATGATCCTTTACCAGAAAGGGCCTGATGACATGGCTACGTTCTATACTTTTGTTATAGACAAAGAAAATCCTGATAGATATTCAACCAACGGCAAAATTATTGACAGGTTTAATAGACTAACATGGGATAAGTTTCTTGAGATAGACAACTTAGCTATCAATTACAAAGGTTCAAAAGATGAATTCATGGAAGAATTCAGAAAATTATTTATAGGCTAGAGGATAACAAGCAGATATGGGAACAAATGTATTTACTGCTTTTTCTGCTGAAGAAAAAGAAGATTTTTCACAGAAATACATGCAGCATCTTAAACACCGTAATGGTGAACCTGATTTACCAAATCGCACATTTTCCGTACGTGAAAGATTCTTTAGTGATCTTGAAGAAAATCCAGTATGTCGTTATGGGCCTGCAGTTGTTGATCTGGAAGCCTTTAGACGCAACGAAACCAGGCACAAGCCTGAGGCTGGATTGGATGAGGCAACTCTTTGGGCTTTAGCAGTTGCCAAATCAAACCGATCAGAACGTTATGGTGTGGAATATGCTTTATCTTCCAATGATTTTGCTAATCGAGGACTAGACAATCCATTAACATACATTGAAATAGAAGAATTTTATCACACAAGAGTTCTTGAAGATGTTCTAAGTGTTGTAAATCTGTCAATGCATCAATTACCGCCTCATAAAATAACACAGAATATGCTGGAAGTGATGATTAAGCTTCCAAAACCAGTTTCCAATGTGATGATCTTATGCGCAGAAGTAGCTGGTGTGGCAGCTTTTAGCTTGCTTAGAGATAAAGCTTATGAGCTGTTTGATGACCAGCCAGAATCCATGCAGCGTATAGGAGATTTATTTCAACAGATCCTGGTTGATGAAGTAGGCCACGTCCATTATGTACGAAGCCAGCTTGGTCAGGCACGGCTTGGCTTAGCACGCCAAATTTTACCTCTTTTTTCACACTATTTCATGAGTGATATGCCTGAATACAAACTGCTTTTTGGCAGGGAACTCATGGAAAAGATAGTGGCTGCAGATATTGATGGCGCCGTTGCCGGATATGATGACGCTTTTTTACCATAATGCTAGAAACATTTAAAAAGTAGTCCCGTTTTAGTGATACTATCGTTGATTTGACGGGAACAGGTAGTATAAACTTACTAATTCTGTTTCAAAGATACTATCTGTTTAATGACGGTAGGATTTCAATCAATTATAAACACATAGAGGAAATTAGAAACAAGTTTCTAGTCTTTCCTCAGATATTCGGAGGAATATAAAATGAGTAAAACATTTGAATTATTACAAGTTAGAGCAGAAGTAGTTAGAGCTCTTAAAGAGGAAGGAATTGTTGAACCTACCACCATACAGGAGAAGACAATCCCTTTAGCGCATCAGGGAAAAGATATAATCGGTATCTCCAGGACTGGATCAGGTAAAACTGCATCTTTTGGAATCCCCTTGCTTGAAAAAGTTAACAAGGGACAGGGAGTACAAGGTTTAGTTCTTGCTCCTACAAGAGAGTTAGCCAACCAGATCTCTAAAGAACTGCAAAAATGGAGCAGGTATCTCAATTTGAACATTGCTACTGTTTTTGGCGGTGTGGCTTTGGATCCTCAATCAAACCAGATCAGAAAATCAGAAGTGGTTGTCGGAACTCCAGGTAGAATCCTTGATCATCTGGAAAGAGGAAGTTTAAATCTTTCAAGACTTAGCTGTTTCATCCTTGATGAAGCAGATAAGATGGTTGAGATGGGTTTCATCGAGGACGTGGACAGGATTCTTTCTGCTACTCCCAAAAATAGGCAAATTTTACTTTTTGGAGCAACTATCTCTAACGAGATTGACAAAATTAAGCATAGGTACATGGGAAATGTTGCAGTTGCGGAAGCAGAACTTCATGTCAAGAAAGATCTGCTTGAACAGTATTATTATGAAGTTAAGAACCATGAAAAATTCTCTTTACTGGTCCATCTTCTGAACAAGGAAGAAACAGACAGAGTAATGATTTTCTGTTCAAAAAGAAGTACTGTAGAACTTATTGGTAAAAACTTAAGACTGCATAACATCAAATCTGACATGATCCATGGTAAGATGAGGCAGAGTAAAAGATTGCAGGTCATCGATAAGTTCAATGATGGTAAGGTTAACATTCTTGTTGCTTCAGCCGTTGCAGCTAGAGGATTAGACATCAAAAATGTCACCCATATTTTCAACTACGATCTTGCAAATGATCCGCAGGAATACATCCACAGGGTTGGAAGGACTGCTCGCGCAGGCGAATCAGGCAAGGCTATCACTTTACTTGCTGAACAGGATCATGATGCTTTAAGATCTATCCTAAGCAAGTATGACATCGAAGTAGAAGAACTGCCTCGAGAGGATTTTCAGAAGTTAAAGTTTGAAGCCAGGCCTCAAAACAGGAATAGCTTCCATAACCGTAACGGCGGCGGGAGAAATAGGCATGGTGGAAGATCATCTGAAAGATCATCTGAAAGAAGATCAAACAGCGGCTGGAGAAGGTAATTTTCTAACTTTTTTATTTCCTTTATTTTTTATGATTTTAATATAAATTATATTCAATCCTAGAAATACTTAAAAACAGCTGTATTTCAGGGCTTTCCATGGATAAGAAAGGTAGTGCTGTTGGAGCCGTTGCAGTAATCTTAGCATTGACAATATTGGGTTTTTTTCTTGTAGGCACTTACATGCAGGAATGTAAAAGCAACAGGGACTGTCCAGAGAATGCGTACTGCGGTACAGATCATGAATGCCACGAGTATCCCGATAAGATTGTAGTTAAACAAAACAATTTCTTGTCTGCAGCTTTTGTGTTAGGGATAGCTTTAGTGGTAGCTGCTTACATTTTTAGGAATGGAACTAAGCTGCCGTTTAAGAGATATTAACATTATTTTTGATATTTTTCATAGAATTTTTCTTTATCCCTTTTAATGTTATTAAAGTTATCCTGAAATTCTTGGTTAGGCTGCAACTTTTTTCCTTCAATCAGGTCAGGAGAAACTTGAAGAAGTTCTCTGAAAATCAACTTGTAGGAGTCAGGAATAGCAGGTGCGCTGAAGCACTTAAGATATATTTCATCACTTATACAAGATCCTGCATATCTTTCAGCTAGATCATTTCTTTCCCGTTCAAAGAGAAAAGTGAGCTCTATCCTTTCTTTAGAGGAATCTTTCTTATCAGCAAGAAAAAATGATAATCCATAGAAGTCATAACAATTGAGAAAATCACAGTCAAGGCTGCCGTTATAATCATGCTTTTGTACATGTACTGCAAATTCTCCATAAGAAAAATCAATGTAACTTTTATTTGTATTTTCTATCAAAATATTAACTTTTCTCTCAGCCTCTTCCAGCTTTAATTCCGGTTTCTTACTTTCAACTTTTTGATTAACATCTCCAACTTTTTGTTCAATCCCAGTTCTGGCTTCTATAACAGGTTCGCTGCAACCCACTAACCCTAATAATCCCAAACCGACAATTGCTTTTCTCATTTTAATATCCCTAAAGGTTCATCAGATATTAAAGAATCGTCTGAATTCTCAATCAGGGGCAGATCTTCATCAAGAGACAAGGGGCTAGAAACAAACTGTCCAACATATTCTTTGATATCTGTCTCTGCTGAGAATGGAATTACATACTCTTTAACTTTAGGCAGATTGATCCTTGCTTTACCTTTAACTGTAATTAATACTTTATCTTTGGTTAACAAATCTGCAGCAAGTTTGATTGAAGGAACCCACTCAATTTCCTGGTTGAAAGGTATCTTGCTTACCTTACTTTTTTCAAGTGTAAATTCCGGCAGATTTCCGGATCCTATTTTTTCTCCTGTATCTTTGAGAAATATCTCATACCCAATGGATTCAACAGGAATACTTAAATCACTGGGATTCTTAACAAATAAGTTTCCGACCAAAGTGAATGATTCCGTTGTAATGCCATCAATTCCTGTAAGTTCAAACCTTTCCAGTGATGCATTCTGCAAACCTTGTCCGTAATAGAATAAAATTCCTGCGATAATAATTATCGGCAATACTAGCTTAAGCGACCATCTCAATGAAAATTTTAGCAGACCCATTATTTATTTTAAAGGATTATGTTTTTTAAAAGTCTTTCGTTGAGATGTTAAAATTCACTCAACTTCCTCTGCTCTTTCATATTTTTAAGCAGCTTACTCTCCCTTAACAACATATCAAGATCAAAACCAAACTTTTTCTTTACCAACATCTTTGCATATTTCAGCAGTAGATCTTTATCAGAAAAAGTTATCGGAACACTCTCAGCAGCTTTTCTGGCAGCTTCCCTGCAAATCCACACGCCTAAAGGAATGTTATATTCTGGGGTGATAAACCTTAATGCTAAACATGACCCCTGCCTTTTCAATTTCTTCATCTTTTCTAACACTCCCATCCTGCAGGCATAATAACCTCCGGCGGTTTCTTCTGCATAATTTTTCCTGCCGTTATAATCCTCATAATCAGTTGAATACATGCAGCCATTCTTTGACCAAGGGTTGACTGAACTATGGATATAAGTTTCAAACAGTTCATAACTCCAGACTTCCGGGAAAAATAATAACAAGTAATAATTTCCCCAGCCTCCGCCAAAGTAAGATTGATATTCTCCACCTGAAAAATCTTTTATCTCTTTTATCAGATCTTTTCCTATCGTGTCATCAACTGCAGTTATGCTCCATCTGGTAGGCACCAACTTACGATTCTTACCCAAACCCAGAGTTCCTACAGAAATTAATTTGTTCAATGAACTTTCTTCAAAACCTTTCCGATATAAGCTTACGATTGCAGGAGCGGCTTTAAGATCGGTGTCGGAAACAACTCTTTCAACTCTGGAATCAATCTTAACATTTTCAGTGATTCTTGCTTTCTTTACTACTGCCTGCGGTCCGAAAGGAGTAATCTCTTTCTCTGGTTTGAGCTGTAATTGAGGTTTCTTTTTTAGATTGATTTCTAATTCGGCTGAGAGTTTAGCCATGCCGACTTCCTGTACTATTTCCATGAATTTTCCTTGTAAATCCTTGATATTTGCCTGTAATCTGGAATTGACTAATCCGTGTCTCATCCCTGCTATCTTACCGATAGCAAAATTTTGCTGATTCCACAATTTTGGCGAGTTGTAATCTGATGTATCTCCGACTATTTGCGGACTTAGAACTCCGATATTTACGTTTGGATAGCCATACCTGCCAATGAATGGCGCAGGGGAGGAACCAAAGAAATCAGTCTTGAAATTATCGTTTACTTTGAGAAAAGGAACCTGTTCAATATCGCTGTATCTTACGCGTCTTATTTTCACTTGATTTCGATAGGAGTAATAGTTTATATATTTAGAGGTAATATCGATAATTATTTTAAAAGAGAGGGTATTTTAAACACTAAATGAAAAAAACTCTTGCTTCGTTAGTTCTATGTTATCTGTCTTTTAGTTGTTCGTCACAAAAACTGGTTGTTAATCCCGAAATTAAAGATTATTATGATGAAGAAGATCTGGCCCAATGTCTGGTCGACAATGGCGTAAGAACTTACGGTGCCTGGTGGTGTCCGCCATGCCATTACCAGAAAAGCTTGTTCGGAAAGCAGGCTTGGAAAATCATGGAGCAGAACCATACAGAATGTTACGAGGAGGGAATTTTTAAGATGAAACCTATTTGCGTAGAAGCAGGAATTGAAAGATTTCCTTCCATAGATTTTCAGGGAAAGAGGATAACTTCAGTTTTAACATTGGAACAATTATCAGAGTTTTCTGGATGTCCTTATGGCTCAAGATGAATAGCTTCTATAGTTTTATCTCATAAGGCAATGCCTTGTTACATTTCCAACCCTTAGAACAGATAATTGAATCTCCTTTGAAAACATCTGAAACGGCGTTGATCTTAACTCCTATGTAGAGATCATTGCCACGTCTGTAAGATGCAGAAGTAAGACCGATAAGCTTGAATTTACCATTTTGTGATACAAAAATTCCACCTCCAGAATTTCCAGGACTTATTGATGCATCAAATATAAACCTGCTTTGCGGATCTTCTGTGGTCAAATAAGAATCATTTTTGTGAGTAATAAATCCTCTGTTAAGATTTTTTAACATGCCTAAGGGATAACCGGTGACAAAGACGAGGTTTTGAACTTTTATTTTGTCAGAATTTCCGATTTCATATTCGATAGGCTTGTGCGGCAAATCTTTAACGCTAATTATGGCTGTATCTTTTTCTTCAAACTCACTGCCGGCGTCAACTCTGACTTCTCTTGGTTTTATTACTGAGAGTATCACTTTCAATTCTTCTGAGGTTTTTATGACGTGGTCTAGTTTTTGAAATGTGTCATGCCTGTTCTTGAAATATAATGTATCTTCAGCATCACGCATTGTCAAAGCTCTTAAAATTCTTTGTATGGTCCTGACCTGATGGTCATCTAATAGGTATGATCTTTCAGACTTCTTGGTATATTTTCCCATAAAGAAGTTAAAAATCTCATCTTCATTATCAACAACATGGTTGGCGGTTACAAGATAAGTTCTATCTCTAACATCCGAATGTAGTACTGCTGATCCTAAACTATGGAAAGTTTCAATCTCTCCGTCGGGGTTTTCATACTGCGCCTCGTTTATGATAAAATAAGTTGAATCTAAAAGGTTGGGAAATTTATCTATATTAACGTGGTCGTCAATGGAATCAAAACCTGCCGAAGGCGAATCCTGCACAGTTTTATCATTTATGGTGTTTGTCTGATTTACAGGAACACTTGGATTGATATTTTTGCAGCCTACAGAACTAAGCGCAATAACAAGAGCGCCTAATGTAACTTTTTTTCCTATCGTCATTTGGCAATTTATAAGTATGGTCCACTTCTATTTAACTATTGTCTATATACATATTTTATCCTATATTTTTTAGAAGTGGTTTATTCTTATACAGATTACTCATAAATCAATCCTGAATTCTTTTCCTCTGTCATAAAACCCAAGACTTTTGTAGAATTGATGAACTTTCTCCCTTCCATGCCTGCTGGTTCCAAGAAGTTTGTAGCATCCCCTTTTCTTTGCCTCCTCAATCAATGCTTTTACTATTTTAGCGCCATAACCTTTGCCCCTAAATTTTTCTTCTACAAAGACATCTTCCATAAAACCGTAAGGTTCTTGATGCAGATCATTTTTTATCAAGTAAAGATACCCTCTGGCAATCTCTTTTCCATCAAGCTCTAGAAATATTTTTATTCCTTTTCCTTCAATTTCCTTATTTTTAAAATTCATTTTAAGAGAAAAAACCAACAACAATGTTTTTTTTACAATTTATCCAATTCACTATTAATATAATTCTCGACTGCTTTGAAAGCTTGTCCGCAGACAGTTTCATCAACCTGCGTACAGCTAAATTTAGTATTGCCAAAAGTTGTAGAACTCATATCTATAGTTAATCTGGCAAGCGATCTTCCATCATATTCGGTATCTGCAAAAACGGTGATGTACCCATCTAAGCTGCGGCAATAATGTTTTCCTCCTTCCAGCTCAATATTGCTTTTTTTGGTATCTGGTACATAAACATCAACATAACTATCGCAATTTAACCTAATGGCTTCTTCACTTGCAGGAAGAGGAACACTTATCTCATGAGAACCTAATTTTTTGGTGAAAGATTTTCCGCATGAAGTAGAAAGCAGACCTACCAGACCAGCAAGAGCTGCGGCTTGATATTTTCTCATGTAATAATGATAACAGATTAAAGTTTATAAATATTATGGTTCAGTTGGCTCTGTAGAAAATGTCGTGAATTTCACCAGTGAATCAAATAATATTCGTTAGACTACCAAAGGTGCTCGGCATAAAATTTACTTCAAACGAGCAGATGAACGAGACATTTTCTACAAAGCCGGTTCAGTTAATTTATGTTATAAAAACAAAATAAGATAATAAAATAAAAAGTTTATTTCGCTTTTTCAAAACGTTCCTTTACAACGTCCCAGTTGACAGCGTCGATGAAAGCCTTGATATATGCTGCCCTGTCCATGTTGTAGTCTGTCACGAAAGCATGTTCGAAGACATCCATCACTAAAAGCGGAACTGCTCCTGCTAAATGGCCGACATCATGCTCATTGATCCAGACATTGAACAGTTTTTTTGCTTCATGATCATAAGCCATGATTACCCAGCCGATGCCTCTCAGTTTGCCAGTGTTGACAAATTCTTCATGGCATCCTTGTCCTGAACCAAAAGTTTCCACCATCAACTTGAACAGTTCTGCATCTTCAGGCAGGGTCGTCTTTTCTTTACTCATGTTTTCAAAGTAAAGTTCGTGCAGCCTCATTCCGTTGAATTCCCAGCCGAATCTTCTTTTGACTTCCGCCCACTGCGGAGTTCCAGCCTCTAATGATTTTAGTAATTCCAGAGTCTTATTGGTATTTTTTACGTAACCTGAATACAGGCCGAAATGCGTCGTTAATAATTTATCGCTGAAGCCAGAGGTTCCCAGCAAATGTTTGAAATCTTTTTCTTCGTATGTCATTTTTTTACCCTCTCCATATCTTTCCAACATAACCTTTAGAAAAGGTTATCATCCAAAAAAGCGACATAAGTTTGCTTTGCAAACTCAGTCACTAATTATTTATATTTTTCCAACTAAATCCAACCCAGGTTTCAACGTTTCTTTCCCTGGTTCCCAGTTGGCCGGGCAGACTTCTCCCCCGTGTTCTCTCACGAACTGAGCGGCTTTAATTTTTCTCACCAATTCCTTGCTGCTTCTGCCGATGCTGTTGTCATGCAGTTCAAACGCTTTCAACACTCCGTCTGGGTCAATGATAAATGTCCCTCTTAGGCTTAGTCCTTCTTCAGCAATGTAAGTGCCGTAACTTCTGCAGATTTCACCATTTGGATCAGCAACCATGGGGAACTGGATCTTTTTGATCGTTTCAGAATTATCCCACCATGCTTTATGTACAAAAGCGGTGTCGGTACTTACGCTAAGAACTTCTACCTCCATCTGTTTAAGTTCTTCATAACTGTTTGCCATCTCTCCCAGTTCAGTAGGACAGATAAATGTAAAATCTGCCGGGTAGAAAAACAATACAACCCACTTGCCTTTGTAATTATCCAGTTTAACTGTCTTTATATCGTTTTCGTGAAAAGCTTTCGCTTCAAACTTTGGCGCCTGCTTATTTATTTCTAATCTGTTTTCTTCCATTTTTATCCCTCCTTGAATGTCAAAATTTAATCTTGACAATCCCTTCTTTGATCTTGCATTGGCACGCTAATCTATGCGTCCTGTCCCGATCCATATCAATCTCTTCCTGGGTAAGCTCGGAAAGATTTTCTTCACCTTCCTCAATATCAACCATACAGGTTCCACATAAACCGTTCCTACATCCGAAAGGCACGCCTAATTGTTCAGCAGCATCTTTAATAAAATCTCCATCTGATACTTCAATTTCGCTGTCATCTGCCTTTAGAATTGCCATAGTAGTTTTTCTCAAGAAATGTTATATAAATGTTATGGTTGCTAGGGCTAATATGAAACCCTCGGTCACTAACCTTCCCGAGCGTGGTTCAAAAATCACATTTACGTCGGCAAGGGGGATGTCCCTTACGGGGAACGCCGACCATCGACGTGAAACATCAATTTAGCGAGGCTGTTAGTGACCTGCGAAGCACAGGGTTTCATATTAGCCGGTTGCTAGTACGTATTAAGTTTAAGTTGATGGCAGCCAGAGTGAAGCCACTTCTGCGCTTCGGACTTCGTGGTCTACGACCATCCTCAGCTTGCAATTTGCACAATAATATTGTATATTCACAGAAGGGCGCCCATCAACTTAATACATACGGTTGCTAACTGTTAATCTTCAGTTTTACCTTAACTTCTTCATCAAAATTAAATGGGCATTCCTGCCGGTAATCCTTGCCAAATTTCAACGCTAATTCGGCTTTGTATAATTCTTTGCCTAAGTAAGCAGCATGCTCAAGCCTTGTGATCAACTTTTTCCTGATAATGGTGTTATAGATTTCAATAGCATTTCTTCCATGGACAACCTTCGTGATCACATGTTTGTTAGTTACAAAACCAGCTTCAATTCTTTTTTTTGCCTTATTGATTCTTATCAGGAAATACCCCTTAGGATCCTGATGCCATTCCTTGTATGGATCGTGAGATGCTTTAATCACTTCATTTATCTTTTCCTTCTGCTTTACGAAATGGTACTTTTTCTTCTTCATAGAGGATAGAATGGTTAGATTGGTTTATAATTGTTATGCTAAGAATCACTTTTATATCCTTCGATCGGATTAGTATGAACTCCTTTTATCTTCTCAACAGGATATCTTTTCCTGTTTTTCTCCAGCTTTGCTTCCACGGCTGAGATAAGATCGATATCCGTCTTGTAAGAGAGCATGATCAAATACAATAAAATGTCTGCAATCTCCTCCTCAATCTTTTTTTTCTTTAGAGGATCGGCATGAAGCGCAGAAATCTCATCATGGCTCAACCACCGGTAGCATTCAGCCAATTCACCAACTTCACTAACTAAGGCAATCACTAAATCTTTAGGGTGGTGATACTTATCCCAGTCTCTTTCAAGGTTGAAGTTACGGACCACTTCTTTTATTCTCTGCAGATCAGACATTTTTCTGTTGGCGCATTTAATCGTTATATAGTTTGTGGTGATGGAAAAATATTTTACTTTTCAATAACTTTATAAATAATGATTTTCTTTTCTTTATTGAGGTGTAAGATGTCAGTTATACGTTATATGTGCGCAGGAACATGCCAGACTAAGGTTACTGTCGAAGAATTTAAGACTGGCAGTGATAAATGCTGCTCTGAAGGCTGCAAATCTTACAGCAATCAACTGCAAAGAGGCGAATACTGCCCGAGCTGCAACACTAGTTTTGAAGAGGGAGAAGACCACATCTGTTTTTAACATGAAATATAAACTTTCTTCCTGGGATCTGTCAGATATCGCTCCTAAAGATATTGGCAAGACTTTCAGGGAAGTAGAAAGGCTGACAAAGGCTTTAGAAAATAAAAGGAAACTTCTTACAGATAAGATTTCTGCAAAAAGTTTTATTGATATTATTTATGAACTGGAACAGTTAAGGATAATTAACAGCAAACTGGGAGTTTTCGCCCATCTGAAATTTGCAGAAAATTCAGGGAACCAGGAAGCTGCGGCATTAGTCTCGAGAACTGAAACTTTTCTTACAAGAATGAATAACCGGCTGCTTTTTTTTAGTCTCTGGTTCAAATCTCTCCCTGATAAAAAAGCCGAGGAATTGATCAAATCTTCCGGGAAGTATGGTTATTTTTTAAATAACATGAGGAGAACAAAACCTTACACACTGCAAGAGAATGAAGAGAAAATAATCAATATTAAAGATGTCACCGGAGTTTCAGCATTAAACAGCGTATATAATATTCTTACTTCCCAATTCAGCTATAGTTTCAACGGCAGGAGAGTTGGGCAGGAAGAACTTCTCATCTATGCCCGGGATCCTTCTCCAAAAAAACGTGAACAGATGTATAAGACCTTGCTTGGAAAATATAAAGATCATAAAGATGTCATCGGTGAAATCTACAAGAATATCATCAACGACTGGCGGGAAGAATCTATACATCTAAGGAGATATAAGAATCCTATCAATGTAAGAAATGTTGCCAATGATATCCCTGATGAGGCTATCGAAGTTTTGTTAAGGGTATGTGAAAGGAACCAGCATCTATTTCATAAGTTCTTTGAACTTAAAAGAAAAAAATTAGGGTTGAAAAAGCTAAGAAGGTTTGACATCTATGCTCCGATAGCTAAAAAGAAAGATGAGAAAATTCCTTACGATAAAGCCGTGGAGATTGTTCTGGAAACATTTAAAGATTTTTCACCTGAATTTTATCAAGAGGCGCTTAATATAATCAATGCTAATCATGTACATTCAAGGCTGCAGAAAAATAAGGATACCGGAGCGTTCTGCTGCAGTGTTACCTCAAAACTTAATCCTTATGTTCTTTTAAATTATACTGGTACTTTAAGAGACGTCTCAACTTTAGCGCATGAATTAGGACATGGCATACATCACAATCTTTCCAGGGAGCAGACTGAGTTTACCTTTCATTCGGCTTTGCCTCTGGCGGAGACAGCTTCAATATTCTCAGAAATGCTGTTATCTGAAAACTTGCTTAAGAAATATCCGCAAAGGGCTAAAGAGCTGCTGTTTACGAAACTAGATGAGATCTATGCTTCCATCATCAGGCAGGCTGGTTTTGTTAATTTTGAAAATAAAGCTCATCAAATGATGGATGAAGGGAAGACAATTGAAGAGATGAGTAAAGTTTATCTGGAAGAATTAAGAAAACAGTTAGGTTCAGGAGTTGAGGTTGATGATGTTTTCGCTTACGAATGGACTTACATACCGCACATCTTCCATACTCCTTTTTATTGTTATGCTTATGCTTTTGGAAATCTTCTAACTCTTGCTTTATATGAGATGTATAAGGAGAAAGGAGATAGTTTCATCCCTAAGATAATCGAGATGTTATCTAAAGGCGGTTCCCAGTCTCCTGTTGAGATAACTAAAGCTGTTGGAGTTGATATCACTTCAGAAAAGTTCTGGCAGAAAGGATTTGATGCAATAAAAATTTTAATAGATAAAGTAGACAACTAAAAATTTTTATGCACAGAAAATAAATCTTTGTTTATTTTCTTGTGTTATCGAAGAGATGATCAAGAAAGTTGAGTGATGAGATTATTATTATTATTCGCGTTCATCAACCAATCTTATCTTAAATTCTGCTACATATTTTCCGTTAAGGGCAGAATCGCTAAGAGCATATTCTGAGGCAGTGAGATCTATCTTTCTAACTAAGCCGAATGGCATCAATCTATGTTCGATGTTTCTTCTCACGTTTTCCCTTTTATTATTATTATTATTATTATTATTATTATTATTATTTAGATAAACTTCATCTAAATCAAGAGTTTCGCAAAGTTCAATTTCAGTAAGAATGCTAAGATCATATTTACTAAGAAAGATTTTCATGCTGGTATGTTGAGGAGAAAAATAAATCCTATGCGGGTTGCCGTATAAATCTTTTATTTTATATAATTCTTCAACAAGTTTTGAGGGACAATCTTTGTTTATTCTAATATAAGGTGAAGGTTCATCTGATTTTTCTCCTATTACTGGCTCAGGGAAATCATGGGGGTCAACTAAATAACTTAAATCCTGCTGCTCAAGTTTGGTTGCATTTTCCGCAGATTCTTCATCATGTTGTGTAGCTTCCCGTTGTTTTAGTATAATCTCCATAAGATCATTTGGTCCAGTTAATCTGTTAGATCCTTTAATCATGGTCTCCATATGGGCAAGTATTTTATTAATTTTTCTGACCCCAACCTTTTTAAATCTATCTCCTATTCTAGGGATTGATGCTAACGCAAAAACAAGTTAAATTTCTGCAGGAGGAATTACAGACAGCAAAAAATCCCTTATTCCTATATGATTCAGATGGAGACGGTCTTTGCGCATTTCTGGTCTTATATCGGATACATCATGAAGGTAAAGGTTACAGGGTGGCTGCCAGTTCAAAAGTAGACATGAACCTGATGAGGAAAGTTGAAGAACTTAACCCGGATAAAATTTTTATCTTAGACATGCCTCTCCTTGACCAGGAATTTGTTGACAAGGTTAAAAGACCAATATTCTGGATTGACCATCACAAGCCTCAGGATATAAAGAAAGTCCATTATTTTAATCCATGCATCAAAAATCCGCAGGCTTACGTTCCGACGACAAGGATGGCCTGGCAGATTTCAGACAGGGAAGAAGATATTTGGATAGCTGCTGCCGGATGTTTAGCTGATTGGTACATGCCTGAATTCATCGACAAGTTCATCGAAAAATATCCTCACTTACTTGATAAGAAGGAAGATCTGGCTGCTGTGCTTTTCAAACGTCCTGTAGGAAAATTAGTCAAATTGTTTTTCTTCCTGCAGAAAGGTCCCAGTTCTGAAGTGAGGAAATCTATCCAGATTCTCGCTAGGATAAAATCTCCTGATGAAATATTCAAACAAGAAACTGCAGCAGGAAGGTTCCTTTACAAAAGATTTGAAAAAATCGACCAGAAGTATGAAGAAGTTCTTCTTGAAGCTAAGAAGAAAATAACCAGAAGCAAATTTGCAGTTTTTACTTACACTTCTGCCCAGTGGTCTTTTACTACCAATATCGCTAACGAGCTTGCAGCTTTATACCCGCAAAAGATAGTTATCATTGCCAGACAGAAATCAGGAGAAATGAAATGCAGTTTACGTGCGCAGGAACCTATCCTTGAATCGCTTACTAAGGCATTGCAGGGTATAAAAGGCAGGGGTGGAGGCCACCCTAATGCCTGCGGCGCAGTAATAGAAGAACAGGATTGGAAACAGTTCTTACAAAATTTTAAACGAGAATTAAAAGATGAATGATATCTTGATGGCTATCTTTTCCTTAACTGGGATAATAGTTGGAATGGTTCTATCCCTTATCTCTCCTGAGGAGCAGGTTCCTGGGAAGAAATATTTTGTATTATTAAGGAAAGTATTGTTTGCTGCAGTCTCTTTATTCATAATCTCTAACTTCTTTAGAAATGCTTACCTTCTGTTAACTTTTTCGATAGTCTTAACAGCTTTGTTTATTTTAGATATAAGGTTTCAAAGAAAATGGTTTTACATTATTCATTATCTTTTATTTCTAACTTCTTTCTTTCTTATTAGTGAACAGGGTAAATTAATTTTGGCTTCCTTAGTTTTCCTTTATGGTTTTCCGGTTGGAACTTTGATAAGAATAAACAAATGAAAAAGAAAAGAGATCTTGAAGAAACATTGAAGGATAAAGTAGCTGGATTGGTAGAGAAGACCATGGCTAGAAGTTTGGGCATAACTATACCTAAGATGGAATCTGATATCACTGACAAGCTTAAATCTCATCTGAATATTTATATCAATGCTGACACGACTTTCAATGAAGCCAAGAAAAAATTTAAAGCTGAATTTCTTAAGAGTGAACTGAAGCTGCATAAAGGCAACGTTTCACAACTGGCCAGATTCCTGGAGCTGGACAGAAGGAGCATCCACAGGGTGATAAAAGATCTGGACATAAAAATAGATTTTTTGAGAGATAAATCTGATGAAGATTATAAAGAGAATCTTATCGATCAGACAATTAGGTCTACTCTTGATGATTACAAAGAGATAATCCAGCCAAGGAAGATGGAGAAGTTCTATGAAGAAGTTCCAGCATTGTCAAGGAATATCGCTAAAATCATCCCCCATAAGCATCTAACCTGGAAACAGGCTGAGAAAGAATTTGAAAAACAATTCTTGTTGGAAGTCATGAAAGAAAATGATTGGAATTTTACAAAAACTGCCAGGAAGATCGGCATCCGTCCGGAAACTTTACATAGAAAAGCCAAGAAATTTAGACTAAGAAATTAGTGTATGTGCATAGCGTGAATATCCCTCAAAGGGAAGAATATCTCTTTGGGGTCCCAGAAAAGTCGTTGCTTTTCTGTGGACACCAGTGAGGGCTTTGTATCCTCGGTAGTCAAAGTGCGTGCGCTCGTTAGAGACTCCGTAAACGTCTAGACGAGCGCCCCGAACGAGCTATGCACATACAAATTAACAAAACTTATATAAATTATAAAATAGTTACTAGAATCTAATGTCTAAAAAAAGAGGTAGTAAGAAAACTACTGAGAAGAAAACTTATAAAACCAGTGATAGGGCTGGTGGCAATAAAGGAAAAGAGAGTAAGAGAAATGGTAATTATCATCCGTTATTCAGCCAGGAATTAACTTTTGGTCAAAGAGCTTCTGATGTCATTGCAAATTTTGGCGGCAGCTGGACATTCATCAGCCTGTTTTTCATATTCCTATTCGGCTGGATAGGTGTAAATACTTGGATTTTTTTAAACAGAGGCTTTGATCCTTACCCCTACGTTCTTTTGAATCTATTTCTTTCCTGTCTGGCCGCGATACAAGCTCCAATAATTTTGATGGCTCAGAACAGACAGGCTCAGAGAGATAGGATAGATGCCAAATACGATCATCAGATTAACAGGAAAGCAGAGAGAGAGATACAAAGAATCCAAAAAGATTTGTATAGCATCAGAAGGATGATAAAATCAGCGCAGGATAAAAATAAAAATTAGAATATCCAGCCTATTCATGACTGTTTTAAATTTTTTATAGATCTGTTGAATTCCTTCTTTGCCTCGGCGACTCCTTTCATGGCAGTGACTGAAACTTTTTTACCCTGTAAATCCTTGTAATGCTCAAGGAAATGTTTTAAGGATTTCAGAAAATGTTCAGGCAGATCTTTTATGTCTTTGAAATCCTGGTGGTATGGATCGTCAACAGCAACACAGATCAATTTGTTATCCTGTTCTCCTCCATCAACCATCTCAACCATTCCAAGTGGTCTTGCCTTGACAAGAATCCCTGGGAATGTCTTCTCGTTTATCAACAGGAAACCATCTAAAGGATCGCCGTCCTCACACAACGTTCCAGGGATGAAGCCGTAATCTGCAGGATAGTGGAACGGGGAATAAAGAACCCTATCTAAAGCAAACATCTTATGTTTTTTATCATATTCATACTTGTTTTGGCATCCTTTTGGAATCTCAATTACAAGATTCATTTCTTCTTCTGTTCCAGGCGGAACGTCTTTCAGTAAATTCATGAACATCACCTTTAGATTGTTTTAATTCCTTTGATGAGTTTACCTTTAAAAAAGTTGTGTTGCTGAGGGCTTAGTAGGAAAAAGTCGTCTTGGCCGTAAAATCTACCGAGCCCAGTTTCAAAATCTATCGGCTCGGAACTTAACTCTGACTAAAGTTTACATAGTAGATTTTACACTTTGGCCTAGACGACGACTTTTTCTACAGAGCCGTTGCTGAGCCTGAATATCTACTTGATAACAGCAACAATTATAAATATCTAAGATATTTCATTCTTTATAAATGAAGTTTACAAAAAACTTGGCAGCCATAGTCTTTGGCGCATCCAGTCTATTTTCTTGTGTATATCAACCTGAGGAAAAACAGATAATCACAGAAGAACCTGAAGATTATAAACATAATGAACCTGAAAAAAGTCCGCAGGTAAAATTTGCTGAATGGTTTGTTGAAAATAAAGTTAAATATTACGGTTCTCCTGCATGGTGTCCGCCATGTCAGTTATTTGAATATGAACTTACTCCTGAAGGTTTTGAAGTTTTAGCCAACGGAGGAAGTTTCATTGAATGTTCAAAATCTTATGAAGGGCCTGTTGCACAGGAGTGTATAGATGAAAAGATTTATGCTCTTCCCACTTTTAAGGCTTCATGGCTGAATGAACCATTGGAAGGGTATAATGGCTTGGAAGTGTTAGCTATTGATTTAGGTTATCCTGATGCAGATGAATTATAAAATAACAATCCTTATAAAACATATCTTATTCTCACCAGGAAATGAATTTTAAAAAAACATTGACGGCAATTGTTTTAACTGCTTATTCTACTTTAGCTTCAGGCTGTATAGCTTTCAAAGATGATGTAGACCACTCTCAGAAAGAAGAAAAGACATATACCGGATCTGAGGCAGAACTTGCTTATTGCTTAGTGGATAGCGGCGTGGTTTTTGGATTTGGCGATGGTGGTTACAGGTCTAGAAAACAGGGTAAAGTTTTCGGGCCGGAAGCCTGGGAAATAATGCAGGAGATCTATACAGAATGTTTTGAAGAAGGAGAAGAAGAGGTTTTACCGGTATGCCGACAATATATCGGTTCAGGTGAAGAAGTTAACAAAAGCATTCTTCCAATATGGGCTTTTCTTAATAATGAAGGGGATGTAGTAATAACTTCCGGTGTTCTTAGCTTGAACAATTTTGCAGCGTTAACTTCAGATTTTGGCTGCGAATATGATCCTGAATAACTAACTAATCAATCAAAACCACTTTCTTTTTCTGCCTGATGGTTAGGTATGGTTTCTGCAATCTTCTTTTCAGGATGATGTCCTGTGTCAGGATCAAATAACCATTTTTAGAAAAATCTGCCAGTAAATCATCAACGTTCCCAGTTTTTTTAATTACATCCAGGTTTTTAGACTCGATAATTTTTAGCGCTAATATTGCTGCTCGTCTGAACTTGCCTCTCTGTTCAAGGGCAATCTTTCTTAGTTCATCCAAGGTGCCTTGTAAGATGTTCGGGCTGTAAGGAAAATCACAGCATTGTTCCAACGCTGAAAATAAATCAAGCTTAAATTCAGAGATTGCCATGAATACGTTGGTGTCAATGATTATCTTTTTCATGTTGTATCTCTCTCAAGGAAGCGACCCAGAATATTCTCGTCGTTACCAAACCTATAATGAATAAAATACTGGACAAGACCAGTAATGAGAATGTTTTTTCATTATTGACCGTAAAATAAACAAAATAACCAAGGATAGATAATATGATCAAATTAACAAATAATACTGAAAAATTACTGAATATTTTCTTAATGGAAAGGTCATAGACTTTCCGGGGGAATCCTTTCCATGATCTGGTGCAGGTAAGCGCAAAAGCAACTAGAATAAAATAGTAAAGAGCTAAAAGCGCATACTGTAAGATGTTAGCAGTATTTGAGAACGATTCAGCAGCTTCCATCCTTAGCATGGAAATAAGCAGGTAATAAGAGATTATAAGAAATGGTCCAAGGATAAGCACCACTGAAGCTGTATGTTTAATCCAGACCTGCAATATTTGTGTATGGTCTTTCAGGTTGAAGTTATTTAATAAACCATGCGTCATGATCCAAACACCACCATTGAGGACGATATATAAAAAAAACAGCCAAGTGAGAAAAACGATGACATTATGTTTCATAGAGGTATAACTCCGGTAAATGTTAAGCATGTCCTTGGTGAAAGGCTTTCCTTCTTCAATGCTGTTTGCGTCATAATTAGCATCTTGTAAAGGTTCAATTATTCCCTGAGCGTCCTCAAAGATTTTAACTTGGAAATAAATTGATAATGCAATTAGAGAAATGACAAATACTAGCTGTGACAGCACTAAAAGAACAAATAATCCTTCTCGTTTTTCAATTGCTTTGACAGATTTGGAGAATCCTCTTTTCAAATAATTCATTATCGATAAGAAACAAAACTTGTTTAAAGATTTTTCTGTTATGTATGTGCATACTGTTATTAGCTATATGGTTATAATCGGATTGTGTGTTTTGCAAAATGATTCTAGATACTGTTAAATCATCTCAATGATCTTTCAACTTTGTCCTTAACACGATTTGCTAAATTGTCAAGTATCTCTTTATTATCACTAAATCTATCGGTAGAACTAACTTCTCCTTTGAATATTTTATTATAAAGATTGCAAGTTAGGGTAGTCTCATTCCCAGATTCGTCGAATCTCTCCGTTCCATAGCATTCTGATGTAGTTTCAACTTCCTTACTCAATCCATTACTTTTTTCTTCACTGACCATCCGGCCATATTTGACTATACATTCTCTTGGTTCGCAAGAGTATAAGGTAAGAGTGACATGTCTCCCGCCTTCTGCCTGGTGGTAATCTGCTGCGCACCTTTCATTTATTTCTTCCTTGCCTTCAAATGATAGATCTAACGGCATGTTTTTTCTTTCAGGAAGATAATCACAGATATTATCATCGCTTTTATTGTCCGCAATCCCAGACCAGTTAATTGTATATCCTACTGACAAGCCGGGTTCTACACATCCAAGATCGCTGCATCCGTTGAAAGAAATTTTTGTATTTAACCTTACAGGAAATACTGCATATGGTTGAGGTCCAAGTCTTACTTCAAAAGAAGGATCAACAAAAAACTTGACTTTGTCAACTGGATTTAAGTTAGGAACTTCAATGGAATCACTGTTTCCTATTTTGATCCTATCAGTTGAATAAGTGCCGACAAATTCCACTCCTCCGCCCATAAGAGCAGCCAGAGCATACCAGGTGGAAGGTCTGATACTCCAGGCCTCATTATAATATCCAAGTGATAACTTGAAAATATCTCTCTCTCCTGGAACTGTATCTACATCTTCATCAATGAGCTTGCCAATTTTTAAGGTGCTTTCCTTTTTTTCTTTAGGAGGCAAACTGCCTTTAAGAAAGCCTACCCTAAGACTATGTGTGCCCATTCCTTCACCAATACTTTGTGATAATGCCGCTCCCACTTCCAGATGTCTTCCAACTTCCGGATTATAACTGTTGCTGAGCAAAGCAGAAAGATCACTCTTGATCTGGAACCCTACGCAGCCTGCAGAACTTAAGCTTACTGCCGCAGCTAGTACTTTAGCGCTCAAACTTTTTGCTTCATTTTTCATAGCTCTCTTAAGTGTAAATCTTCCCAGCATTCTATAGCTGGTGAACCTTTAAGGAATTCTTTGGTTTTTTCCAATGGAGTTATACCGGCTAAACCTGTTTTGTGTTTGTATAGCACGTGCACTATACCAATGAAATGTGAACTCATGTTATTATTACCTTCCATGACATAGGCGAAAGCCGGTCCGCCTGAATTTCCTTTAGAAATACTTGCATCTATGTTGATAAAATGTCTTTTACCGCTTATTATCTCATCCCCTGCCGCAAAACCCATAAACAATGTTTTTTCACCGCCTATGGGGAAACCGGCGCCAGCGACAAGATCTCCTATCTCTACTTTTTCTGCAAAACCTCCCATGTAAGGTTTTAAACACTCATGAATGTCATTACATTCAACTTTCAACAATGCCAGATCGACGGGGGCAGCTTCACTTTTTACAACTTCAGCATTGTACTCCTTATCTACAATAATCTTCTTTCTGGTTACTTTCATACTTTTATGGGTATCTCCAGGAATGTTGTGCGCTGCGGTCAATACGTAGTTGCCGCATAAGGATATCCCAGAACCTACGCCTTTCCCTAAACGTGGAATCCCTATATCCATTCCAGCGATAGAACCAAAGTATTGCAATGTTTCCACAGTAACGTCAATTCTTACAGTATGGTCTAATATCTCCTCTTTAAGTTTATCTTCTATAACTTTGACAGCGCCGCGTGTTTGAGGTTCTTCTTTTCGTGTCTGTTCATTCTTATCAAAAAATCCAACATGATCAGGGAACTTTACTTCCTGAGGAGAACATCCAGAAGATATAGCAGCTAAGCCAAGAATGGAGGAAATTCCGCGAATATAATTCATCTTTAAGGTGCGGAATATTAAAGATTATTTAAACTATTATGTTTTGTAATATATATTTCAGTAATTAATTTCACAAAGATTTAAATAAATATGAATAATGTTTAATGAATGGATGTATATGCATCTATGTATCGGTGTATATGTGTATATGTGTATATGCGTGGGTGATAAACTAAGACTATCAAGATGGAATATCGCAGACTAATTTCTTTCGGCAAGAGCAGTTTTGTAGTTTCATTGCCGAAAGCCTGGATCAATCAGAATAAGTTAGCTAAAGGAGATTTGATTTACCTGGAAGAGAATGGGCCAAAACTGGTAATAAGCAAAAAAGAAACGGACAATAAAAATGAAGAAAGGGAAAAAATAATTTATATCGATGGAAAGAGCGAATTGTCAATAGGCAGGGAAGTATACTCTACTTATATCCAGAATTATCCTAAGATTGTCTTTAAGGGAAAAGAAATCAAAAATAAAGTTAAGGAATTGCAAAGAGTTGTGCAATCCTTAATCGCTTTAGAAATCATGGAGCAAAGACCAGATTCTATTATAGCTAAAGATTTCCTGAACATGGATACTGTTTCCGTGGAAGAGCTTATCCGCAAGATGGATATCGTGACAAGGACGATGATGAAAGAGGCATGTGTGATTTTCAGCGAAGATAATTATGAGAGTCTAAATGAAAGGGACAGGGATGTCAACAGGTTATACTTCCTATTTTACAGGACTATACTTTACAATCTGGAAAATCCTCTGAAGTCTCTGAAAAATTTCAATTTATCTGGATTGGACCTGATGAGAAAAAAATATATCGGGTTTTATATAGAAGCTATCGCTGATGAAGTTAGGAGAACAGCAAGGCATGCGCGTTTATTGGATGTTTCTACTGAAAAACAAAAAGAGATCACTGATTTTCTGGAAGAAATTTATAAATTCTATATTCAGACGATGAAGTCAGCTTATAACAGGGATGTTGATCTAGCTTTCCAATTGTCAGAGCATAAAAAAGAGTTTGATAAGAAATTGGAGAATATGGAGAAGGATATAGGTAAGATTCCTCATTTAAACAAGGTGGTTAACAGGATGCAAAGAATGACAAGTTTGATTCATAACCTAGGAAGAGTATTGTACACGATGGGATAATTTTATAAATACTTTCTTTATTTTCAACTTAACTTACTAAGTTACGGACACCTGCGCTGCTGGGCATGTGGGGGTAGCAAAGTCTGGTCAAATGCGCAGGACTTAAGACATTAAGTATTGAGACCTTAGGGTTGATGAAAGATATCCTGTCCTTTAGTAGGTTCGAGTAAGATTGTGCAAATGTACTATCTTCGGAAAGGTTCAAATCCCTTCCCCCACACTTTATTTTTTAAAATAAAGAAGGGATGACTAAAGGACAGGAAAGTAAACCACTCCCCACTGGACAAGTGGGGGTAGAGTTTTTATACTAGTTTTTACGATAAATTCTAAGAAAAAGAGATGATACAAAACTCTTGATAAATTTTTTTGGCAATAGTCCAGAAAGAAATTTAATGAGTTTCGTATATGAATGCTCTTTTTCTAACAACTCCAATATTTGTTTATTGAAATGATTGGAGGCGGAAAAAATGAATTATCAAAAATTAATGCAAGAAGTGGCAGATACATACAAACAAAGATATAATTTTAATAAAAATACATCTACCCCTTTTATCTGTAATAAAAAGTTTTCTATTTATGCTTATCTAATTGGAAAAGTAATGGGGGATGGTCATTTATCCTATAGCTACAGCCTTCAATTTGTTAGTGCAGATGTAAATGATCTAGAAGACCTTATGGAACTAATTTTCCAACATTTTAATATTCCATTAAATAAGATGTTTATTACAAAAAGGATACATAAAGGCATAAGTTATTCCTTACGTGTTAACCATCCATTGTTGGCACGAATTCTCTATTGTTTGGGTGCTCCAAAAGGGAATAAGACTAAACAAGGTTTTTTAATTCCAGATTGGATTCTTGTAGATAAGAATTATAAAAAGATGTTTTTAATGGCTTTATTGGAAGATGAACTCTGTACAATAAAGATTGAAAGAAAAAATTATAGCATAAAACCCAAATTCAAAATGTCTAAGCAGGAACATTTAATAGAAGATTTACGCTTATTTTTACAACAAGTTAGGGGATGTATTGAAAGTTTTGGAGTAAAATGCAGTAAGGTTTCAAAAGAACCTAAAGGAAAACTAGGTCAAATAACCAAAGACCTTTATTTTGATGTTTTAAGAAATAAGAAAAATATAATTAAATTTGAGGAAGAAATTGGATTCTTTCTTAATAAACACAAAAAAGAAAAATTGAGTGAATGTAGTAAAATTTTACGGTCTACTTTGAAACCAGATGTTGATAAAAACAAAATTATTTCTTTGAGAAAACAAGGCTTAAGTATTCGTCAGATAGCAAAGATGATTCCTCACAAGAAAACAACAGTGCATAGAGTAATTAAAGAACAAAAAATTTAAAAAAAATTCTTCCTATACTTCCAAAAAATGAGTGGCATTAAAGAAGTTCTAAATTCTGCTGAAAGCGCCATCGCTCTGGGAGAGAAGGAATATGCCCTGAAAATTTTGGAGAGGTATGAATCTATCAGACGGAAATTTGCAGGTCACGGAGTCTTTGACAAGGAAAGCTGGAAGGAGTTTGATGAAAGATATAGGTTGCTTCTGGAGAAAATAGGTTCTCCTTGACAGGAATATTTAAATAAAAAATGCAAATCTGATGTACTTATGCCCTCGTGGCCTAGCGGTATGGCGTTACCTTGGTATAAACGAATACAAAGAGGTAAAGGTCCCGAGTTCAAACAAGTGTCACACCACTTGAGAGGCGGATGGATTCACATCCGTTCATCCCAGGAAAAGTTACACTTATGAAAGTCTCGGCGAGGGCTTTTTTTATTATTTTTCCTTCCCCCATCGTTATATTAAACCACAATAAACATTAATAACAATGTCTTTCTCAGGCTAGCATGCTCAATAAAATCTCTGAATATCTTAAAAATTTTGTAACTGATTTTTCAGAAGATGATTCATTAATTTTCAACAACAAAGTTATTAAGATAGATAAAAACAATTTTTCTGAAATAAAAGAAGAAAACAATAAGAGAAAGATAGCTTTCATAGACGGCGGTCAGGCAGAAATTCTTTCTGCGGGAAATTTTTGTTTAAGTTTTATCAGAATAGGAGCGTTAGTATATCAAGATAACAAGATGATAAAAGACTACCAGCATGAATTTTATCTTCTCACCACTGCTAAATATCAAAATAATGATCTAACCTATGAATCAAAAATATTTACCAATACTCCGTCTTTGATTTATGAAGCTGATCTAACCATCTCTTCCAATGATCCTTCTATAAGAAACGGAATTGAAAGAGCCCCGATAAGCAAAGTAAGCAGCATGGCCAGAAGATTTGCAGAATTATCTTTAGCCAAGAAGGTTGAAGCGGACATAATTGTAGTTGACGGAACTTTGGAACCCACATTTAGGAATGAAGAAAAATACCTAGACCTGCCAGAAAACGTTTGTTCATTAGCCAAATCATCTTCCTTATTTACCGCTTCAGGAAATTCTCCAGTAGTACTGCTTAACAGGATCGGCCTGCATGGATGTTGGAATTATCTGATTGAAGATGATTCTTTTTTTGTAAAACTTCATCCCAGATCTAAACATGTCTTCCGTTTCATGGGCAACAAAGACTTTCTTACCGCCTTAACTGAAAACAGCAGAGATGCTTTGTTTTTAGGTTATCCTTACGGACTTATAGCTGTTGACAGATTTGCAAGGGTAAGCAGCTCCGAGAAAAAGAATATGCTGGCTAGCTTCTTGTTAAGAAATGAAAACAAGAATTTGTCTGATTATCTTTCAACAATAAATGCGCACGATATTTTAGACAGAATCTCCTGAGAGTTATTCTGCAGATTAAAAAGATTTATAATGTATACTAAAAATCCATAGATTTCGGACAGAAATCTCTGGATTTTGGTACACTTAGAAACCTTATAGGTTTCTGGTGCATGAAAATAAGAGAATACTTATTTTCAGCACAGAAATGAGATATCTTTCTCATTTCTTGTGTGCCGGAAACTTTGTTTCCGAGCATATACCAAAAGAATTAGGTTTGAAACCTAATTCTTTTTAGTATAGAACCATGAACTTAGGTGAATTATAGGAAAAGACAGAATTAATTGAACAATCCGGTCTTTTCTTAAATAGTTAGGGGCATTGTTTTGTTCAATTATTGGTGTCCCCCACTATATCAAAAAATGAGGTGTGATGTGAATGAGAACAATTTGTGTTATTAATCAAAAGGGTGGTGTGGGCAAGACCACGACTGCCGTAAATCTTGCAGCTGGTCTATCAAGGAATGACAGGAAAGTCTTACTTGTAGACCTTGATCCTCAGGGCAATGTTTTCTCGTCTTTAAAGGTAAATTCTGATTATGACATTTATGACGCTATGACCGGGAAACAGGATATCGTCAATTGTATCTCTAACGCGGCTAAAAATTTTGATGTCATAACCTCTAAAGAAACCTTGATAAAAGCTGAATACTACCTTGCAGCCCAAAGCGAGTCGAGACTGCTGTTGAAAGGATTGCTTGAGAGGATTGACATGTATGATTATATCTTGGTTGATTGTCCACCTTCACTAGGCCTATTGAACCAGAACGCCATGGCTTTCTGCAGGGAAGCTTTCGTGCCTGCTTCTACAGATCCATTAGGATATGAAGCTCTCAAAAAAATGCGGGTTATCGTGAAACAGATAAATGAGAATTACGGTCATGACATCAAAATTACAAAAGTTATCCCTACATTATTTGATAAGAGAAATAAGATCTGTAAAGAGACCTTATCAGAAATGAAAGATGAGTTTGCCGGTTTGGTATCTTCTCCTATAAGGGTTAATTCAAAACTGAAAGAAGCGCCTAAATATGGCAAGTCAATATTCTCTTATGCAAGTTCAAGTCCTGGGGCGAAAGACTATGCAAAGTTAGTGGAAGAAGTCATGGAAATGGGCTCCATGAGAATTGTGCAGGAAGTTCTAGTCAAATGATTTTAATTCTTTTTTGTTTTTAGTAATTGTTTAGCTTTCTGGTGTTGGAGGCATTTTAAACAGAAAGATTTTTATATTGGGTAAGCATAAAACTAATTTATTCCTGACTAATTCTCCAGATTTATCTACTTAGGCTATCTTTGTCCTATTATTATATACCAAAAGACTCAAAATTCCTAACAGAATTTTGTGGCTTTTGTATAAGATTAAACATCTGGGGGGTATTTAAAATGGAACTAAAAATGTTAGGTTACGACGATGAAGATGACGATGACTTTGATGATGAAGATTAAGTAGAGCTTATTTTTTCATTTTTTTTTCATTTTTTTTAAACAATAATCGATAGAGGTGAAACATATGGTTAAAGTACATACAAGGGTAAAAAGGAGGCATGGAATAAGCAGTAATCTGGACGGGAATGTTTTTTTAAAAAAGAAACCAAAGGATAACAGGCCAAAAACATTTTCAAACATAGAATCTGCCAAAAACTGGGCGGTAAAAAATGATTTGATCCCAGAAAGTTATCTTTTTAAGCCAGTCAAAAGAAACAAACGGATTGAAATAGTAAAGAAATGATGTTTTTTTTGGGATGAAATTCACCAAATCTTCCTGAACTCTTCTTCAAACATATTAGCAATCTTTTCACTTTCAATGATCAGGACGTTTTCATCATTTCCTTTATCTCCATTGTTGGTCGGGTTAAAAGATCCGGTTATCACTATTCTGCCGTCGATGATGAAGACTTTATGATGCATATTATTTGGGTTTGAATCTTTGACAACATTTATACCGTTATGTAATAATCTCTCAAATTGTGAATACTTGGTTACCTGCCTTGCTTCCATAATCCCATAGATCTCCACACCTTCCATATTTTTTAACAACAAGATATTAGCAATTCCTTCGTTAGTGAAAGAGAAAGTCATGAAATGGATACTTTTCTCAGCTTTCTTCAATTCTTCTTTGACATGGTAAGCGCAGTTATCTTCAGGGCAGAAATAATTTTTTATCTCGATATCACCTAATTCAATATTGTCTAACTTAATTAAGGGGTTTAATACTTTGCCTCCTCCTTTGAAATTTCCTTCCCACATCTCCTGGAATTCAGATTCGTAATTGCTGGAAAGAACTTTAGAAGTTATCACCAAAAAATTGTTGTTATTCTTCCTAACTCCATTATCTGTTGGATTCATGGAGCCAGTAAACATTTTATTGCTGTCGATGATACAGAACTTATTATGCATCAATCCCCAAGAATCCTTCCTGACAAAAGCATGGTTCAATTTATGGAAATAATCATTATCTGTAACAATTTTAACATCTATCATGGAAGATTTTTCTAACAACTTCTCTTGCAAAGACTGCAGGCCAATATCAAACAAAGCGCAATGTAAAGATATCTGCGCAGAATCAATTGCTTCAAGCAGGGCTTTCTCGCAATCATCTTCTGGACAGAAATGAACTTCAATATCTCCTTCGTCCTTTACGAAAGAAGAAGTTAAAACTCTGTCAGTTTCAAAAGGATTGTCAAGATAGGAATATGCTCCCACAGTTAACAAGATAAACAATAGCGCAAACAACAGCTTTTTCTTCATATCAAATGATTTTTAGAAGTTTATTATAAAGGTTACCCTATAGTATACTCAACTGCTTTCTTTCCGCCTTGATAAGCTTGGAAGAAAACGCTTTCAACAGTGACCTTTAATCCGCTGGAATGGGTGAATGTTGAATTTTCCTCAAGCCAGTCACTTTTCTGTTCGCCAAGCTTAAGTTTTGTTCTTTCTTCTTCAATCAGGTAAACACTTAATTCATAATCCAGACCTTCATATGCGATGGTATGTGTATCTCCTGTATCCAGCAGTTTGATATTTTTCTGAGGGGCTGCGGCTTCTTCCTCTCCAGTTTCATCTTCATCTTCAGCAGTTTGATTCTCGGTATAATTTTCTGGTTTAGGATTACATTCTCTTTCTGAACATCCCCAGGGGCATTCTTTCTCGTTACTCCAATGACATACTTCAGTCTGATATCCTTTGGTGTTTTCATCTTTACACTTGAATCCAGGTTCGCAGGTATTTCCTTGTCTGCATGTGCCGTTGAAGCATCCCAGCGGACATTCTTTCCTCTCTATCCAAGAGCAATCTTCTGTCTGGTAGGCTTTAGTGCTGGAGCTTATGCATCCCCAATGAGGTTCGCATTCTCCAGAAGGCAATTCAGCAGTTTCTTCCAAAATCTCGCCGGAAATATTTTCAGCAGCTTTCTGCAAGTTTCCAGATCTTTGTCCACTTTGCTGAGTACATGACACTAAAACGAACAATAATAAAATAAGGGTTGATATGGGAAATCTGGTGAAAATAGTCTTCTTCATCTATGGCTCCACTTATAGTAAAAGACACAATTATTTATCCATTTAGTTGTGTCTTTTAGATATACTAAGCTCATTTTTTGTATGAATATTTTAGCCGCTTAGTATATATCAATAATACTTCTTTCCGCTGATATCTCCGGAAAACTTCTTCTTCAACTTGTTTTTAGCATTGTCGAATGTTTTACGCATTGCTGTTTCAGGATCCCAGTCGTCCTGAGAGACAGCAACTATCTGACCGGGGAATTCAACACGCAGATTGACAGCATATTTTTGTCTTGTACCTTCCTTCTCATATTCTTTCAAATGCAGGACTAAAGAAAAATCGTTATGAATCTGGCGCTGCAGCTTGAACGATTCATTAGAAGCAATCTTTTTCAAGTTATATTTTTGATATGGTTCAAGTTGTAAACTGTTCAATCCAACAAATTTGATGTTAAAATTTTGAGGGATTTTCAGGCTGCCAATTTTTCTTAAAATGTTTTTTACAGTCAACAATCCTTCAACTTTACCTTTCTCCATCACAATCAGGCTGGAAAGACTATTTTTAGACATAAGAGATACTACTTCACGTAAAGTTGTTTTATTGCTGACAGTTACGAGATTTTCATTTGTACTAAAAGATTGTATCGGTAAGTTAGCCCATGAAGGTCTGTCTGCTTCTGCTCCCCTGGTCTTCCCAACTTCCTTAGTAAGCTTATGTGAATATTCTCTTTTTGGAGCCCAATTCATATATTTCCTGAAAACATCGCTGAAACTTATGATACCATACAGTTTACCTTTCTCAAAAACTGGAACCTGGTCAATCCTGTCAAGGTACATCCTTTCAAGCGCCATGGACAGAGGATCTTCCCTGTCAAGTTTGGCGGGTTTGATGATTTTCATGTCGGAAACTTTGAACGATTTTGCCTCTGGCAGATCTGCTGCAAGTTTTACAAGGTCTAAAGAACTAAGCACTCCAAATATTTTTTTATTTCTTTCAACGGGAAGGAAATCTACATCACTTTGGAACATAAGGTAAGCAGTTTCAATCACGTCAGCATGTTCGTTAACAGTGGAAGTTCTGTGGATATAATTTCCTATTTTTGTTTTGGCTGCATCAAGTCTTGATCTTAATAATTTCTTTTTTTCTACTACTCCTAAAAGCTTATCTTTCCTAAATACGAGCCCTGTTCTTTGCTGTGTCTTTTTTAGTTCTCCGATCATGGAAGAGATAGTATCTGATTCATTAAATGTTAAAAAGTCTTCTTTAATCTGCGGCGTAATTTCCATAGTTTCACCTCGCTTTTCTGATAGTGAAAAGAAGTATATAAAACATTCTGTTTCTGGCATTGTTAACATATCATTGAGCATTGCGTAACTGCCAATGAAGACATTACAGAGGTGTGTACGATACGACCTGAGCGGTCTGAAAGGAAGTGAAGTTGAGAAGATTATTCAGGCCCTGCAATGCACTATCAACAATTATTAAACAATGTCTTGTTTCTAGGCATCATTTTTTTGTATGTAATATGTCGCTGTAATCGCACCTTGCCTTGCCCAGTACTATTTTGACATTTACCAAAGTTTTTTAAATCAACTCTCTAATTAGACTTAAACCATCAATGTGGGTAGTGGCTTGCCTGAAGATGCTGAAAAAGTACAAAAAAACCAACAAACGGAGGCCGAAAATGAGCTTATACAAGCAAGTAAGAGAGTTATGGAAGAAGCCTAAACAGAACGAGTTATGGCGTGAAAGATTGATCGCCTGGAGAAAGGAACCTACCACAGTAAAACTGGAAAGACCTACCAGGATAGATCGGGCAAGATCTTTAGGATATAAAGCAAAGCAAGGTTACATTGTTGTAAGGCAGAGAGTTCTCAGAGGAGGACATACGCGGCCGCAGATCAAGGGCGGAAGAAGACCAAAGCGGTATGGTACAAGGTTATCTTTACGAAAGAATTACCAGCAGATCTCAGAGGAAAGGGCCCAGAAAAAATATGTGAATTTAGTGGTCCTGAACTCATACTGGGTTGCTGAAGATGGAAAACATTACTGGTATGAAATCATTTTAGTCGATCCAGATCATCCAGTAATAAAAGCTGATAAGAAAATCAATTGGATTTCTGAAGATAGGAAGAGAGTTTTCCATGGCAGAACCTCTGCGGGTAAGAAAACCAGAGGAATGAGAGGCAAAGGTAAAGGATTTGAGAAAGCCAGACCTTCAAGAAGAGCCAATCTGAGAAAACAGTAAATCCTTATTATTTTTTTTTAACTTTTTTTTGGCATTTTGATAAGAAGTTCTAGTTAATTCGACGAATATGTCAAAATAGGACTGGCGGACTACCGGTCAATAGACCGGTAGCATGTTCGTTTCACTCACCGCCAGCCTAATTTTGAGCACGCAAGTATTCCACAAATAAATAAGTGGTTTGCTTGCAAACCACCACTCAATAGAGTGGTGGAATACTCCGCGTTTAAATACGCGTACGTACACGTATATTATTATGGCAACGAAGAGTATAACAATAACAAATTATGCATATGAAAGATTAGCGGCTTTCAAAGAACCTAAAGAAAGTTTTAGCGATGTTATAACTAAGCTTACTAGAAGATATTCTCTTCTTGATTTGATTGGTGTTCTTTCAGCCAAAGAAACAGATGAAATGAAAAAACACATTAGAGGATCCAGAAAAAGCAGGCGAGATTGATGGAAACTTGATCAATGAAGGCAGGATGATAGGGCCTATAGAATCTATGATCGGGGGGATTGCTCTTATCAAGAAAGAAAAAGTTCTAACCAGAAATGTAAAAGATTTCTCAAAGATCAAAGGTTTGGGACTCGAAACATATTAAGACTTTCTTATCATCAATTTTCTTTATAAATTATCCGACGGAAAATAACAACCTTTAAATACGTATATTTATTCTTATTCTCGGATGTCAAAAAGAGGACAGGTCCAGTCTGCGAGTCCACTTGGAAAAAGTGGACAAGTGACTGTTTTCCTAATTATAGGTATAGCTATGCTTCTTCTAGCGGCAGGATTTTTCTTCATTTTCTCAAATATTAAGAAAGCTCAGTTGGAAGTTGAAAGTGAGGAGTCAAGAGCATTCCTTGACACGAGAGGGGCATTGCAGTCCTTTGTAGAGACCTGCATTAAACAAACTGTAGATCCTTCTTTATATCTTTTAGCTTTACAGGGAGGAGTTATTTATCCTGATGAAGATAGTCTGATACTTCTTACAGATTACGGTCTTGTCAATTATGCTTGGTTGAATGGGGTGCGTGGATTGTCACGGGAGAAGATGGAGCGGGATCTGGGAACGTATCTTGAAGAGAATATTGATTTTTGTTTTGCAGGTTTTGAAACCTTTGAAAGGCAGAATGTTGAGGTCGTGGTCGATTATGGAGGTATTGGCAGTCAGGTTACCATTCGGGAATCATCTGTAAATGCGCAGTTGGATTTACCATTACAGATTATTTTACCTACTGGTGATGAGGTTGAAATGAATCGCTTTTCCGCACAGGTAGGAAGCGGTTTAGGTATAATCTTTTCCTTAATCGAAGGATTATCTTTTCCCGACATCAATCCTTCTGATTTACTTTCATACCCATACCAACCAACTATTTTCCCATACGATGAGTCCGTGGTAATATATTCTCTGGCAGAAGAGACAGGAGAAACCCCGCTGGCATTCATGTTTGCAGTCCGTGATGACTTTCCGGAGAATGAGCCGCCAGTGTTAGAATTTATTGCTGATAAAGTCTTTGTTGTTGGTGACAGGTGGCAGGAAACTCTCTTTGCTGAAGATCCAAATAAAGACTTTTTACAGTTTTCCTCAGATTCAAATGATTTTCCTGTTGCTGATGATGGAACAATCGATGTAGAAGTTACAGCTGTCGGGACTAACACTGTCGTGTTTATCGTAGAAGACGGTCGAGGCGGAGAAGATGAACAGGAAGTTTCCATTATGGTTGTAGAGGCTGGGCAATGAAAAAAAATATGAATAAATGGTCAGCATTATTTCTTGTTTATCTCATTATTTTCACTCCTTTTTCCATAGCGCAGGATGAACTGCCTCAGCAGGATCAGCCACCCTTAGAACAGCAGCAGCAAACAGCGGAACAAACATTTGAAAACAATCCTACGCCTGAAAATTTTAACAATCTGCCTAACCCTACGGCAGCAGACTTGGCGAGAGTGCAAAATCCAACGTTGGAGAATTTTAATCATCTTCCAACTGCTGAACAGGGAACTTACCTTGGTGATGAAACTAATTACAATCAGGATTTTGCCAACCAATATTGGTCAAGTTCTTCTAACTGGGGGATGAATCCAGATGCGGATGCTGTTCTCTTCACTGGAACGAATTTTCGTGATTTATTACGCGCTGGAACATCACAAGTAAGCGTAGCGCAGCAATATTTCACCGCTACTTTTGGAGCTCCATATACATTTGAGCAGATATCTAATGACTTTGTCTACGACGCTGAGAGCGGGACGCTCCTAAATGGAGGCAAGACCTTATCTTTGAATGAGTTTGAAAATGATCCCAGCATCCAAGGAATCATAGCGGTTGAAAATGGATTCAAGATTGTCCGTAAAGAAGGAGAAGATCCGGAGGAAGAAACTACGGTTGCTGGTAAGGGCGGCCAAAAGATAGTTTACGATCCTGAAAAAAAGCTCTATAGTTTTACCGATGCGCAGGGAAGAGAATGGCGGTTTGAAAGAACAGGATCTGAACCTCTCTCTTTTGAATTTGGAGATGACGGCTCTCTGAAAGTGACCGGTCCTGCTGCTGGAGTTGTTCTCATGAACAATGAGCATCGCTATGTCCGCTTTAACAACCGCAAAGGAGATTTAGTCATTCATGCTAACGGAAACATTGAAGCAGAAAATGCTATTGTTGAGACTGCCAAACTCTGGCTAGATGGGAATTTCTTATACGACAGGGAACAAAACACAGCCCAGGGTTGGGAAGTCACTAATCGTAACCCTGGCCCGAATAGTTTGCCGACTATAATCATAGACAAAGCCAGTAGGGTTGGCGCCAAGACCATCGGCCAGCATAAAGGAGAATCTTCTTTAACAGTTCATTTCTCTGGTGACTTCCCTGCATATTCAGAGTTTCATCCACCTTCACCTGGTGCGCAGCCTCCTGAAGATGTGCAACAGCTGATTAATCAGGTCAAAAGAACTAAACCTCCATCAGCAGACTTGTGTGGCGGCTTAGGCGCGAGATGCAAGGATGCAGAAGTACACATACAGCGAAACGATCCTCCCGGCAATGTCGCTGTCAGCTGCAAAGGAAATGTGGATTGCGGATTTTACGACATCTCACAAGGCAAGGACATCAGCCGCTCAGAGACAGAACCGCATTTTATAGGTCATAATGGTCTCTCAGAATTGGATCTGCTGGTTGGAGCGCAGCAGACACAGATTAATGTTCGCGGGAAAGCAAAGTATACAGACGACCAATATGCATCGTATGATGGTGCCGGAGTCAATGATGGGATTCAGACCCACGAAGACGGCGCTTCCATCAAGATAATCCGTAATGCAGTGAATTATGAAGATGTCATCTACGCCGATTGTCATAAGATAGGCAGCGGAGTATGTGATGTCGGCTCGACAGCGGCAGATATCCAGAAGACTATCGCTATCGCTTCAAGAACGGATATAGGTGTCTTTACTGATCCAGAGTTTGCAGGTTTATCGGTTTCTGTTAAAGTAGGGGAAGAGGGGTTGGAATATGACACTAAACGATTCCTGCAGGATCTTGGCGCTATCGCCAGCAAGCAGGCTGACGGTAAAGAGATCGTCGTAGGCAGAACTCTCAACGTAAAGAATGTTGTTTGTGAAGGGGGCAGGGAATGCAATCTTCTTTTTACAAAAATTGATGAAGGGCCTGATGCCGGCAGGGCAGGAGCCTTTTATGAGGAATACGATCCGCAAACAGGCACTGTTTCTAAGTTGGTAAGTATTAGGACCTTGGGAGCCGCAGAAGGAAAAGCAACAATACTTACATCTGCAAAAAATATTGAGAAACTTGCTCAGGTGAACCAGTTGATTGGGACAGGGCAGTTTGGCAGGATACCGCAAATCCTTAGCGATGATTATTTCGAGGACGATCCTCAATTACGTGCGCATCTCCTGAGGGAAACTGGGATAGATATCAACAATCTTGATGATACGAGATATGCCGGCAGATTAGGGACCATCGTCAGGCATCAGACGGAAGCGCGGGGCTTGATTCAATCATTACAGGAAAATCATGGCCTTCAGTTAGATGAATTTGGAAGAGCCCTCACTGCAGAAGATCAGCAGAGACTGAACTCTATCATGGTGAAAAGGACAAGTCCTGAAGAGCTGGCTGTTTTTGATGTCTATACCAGAGCCAGAGTTTCCTTGGCGCGGGCTGAGTTTGAAGATTCATTAGCAGCATACGAATCGTGTGCCGGCAATCCTGTTTGTCCTTCTAATGATGCTGTAGTGAAAGAAGCCCAGCAGAAAGTTGTGCAAGCTGTTAATTTGCGGGAAGCATCACCGGAAGGAAGAGCATGGCGCCAGGAATTTGAACGGCAGAGACAGCTTGAAGAGATGACAAAGCTGCTTGAAGAAGTCAGGTCAGTTCGGGAAGCCAGCAAGGATACTGATACCGGCGCCTGGGCGGATGCAGCAAAGATAAAGAATAAATTAGATAAAACTTTCCGTCAGAAAACAGAGTACAATGAAAATAGGATTAAGGGAAAGAAAGATGCCTTAGGGACTGCCAAAGCAGAGCTTACAAGCTTACAGAGCCAGCTTGAACTAGCCAGTGTCTCTCTGCAATATACTCAATCAGAGGCATTAGCCACTTTGAAGCGGGTTGAAATTGGTGAGTTGCAAGAGCAGATTGATAATCTAAACAATGATGTTGCCTCTTTGGAAGCGACGGTTCAAAACTTCGAAAAGACCCGCGCCAATGCTCTGGAAGCCGAGAAGAATGCGGAACTGGAACTTCAACAAGTACTAGGCAGCATGGCGCATTGTCCCTTATGTCAGGCTGATCTGTTGAATGAGATGGGCCGTACAGCAGAAGCGGCAAATGCAATATTGGGCGATCCTACTATTCCTGCGGATATAAAGCAAGATGCAATCAGAGAATTTCTGGGAGCACCGACACAGGAACGGCTTTTTGATGTACTGGAAAATGCTCCTAAAGAGCATAGGAAAAATGAGAACTTGATATCTGGTGCTTTCTCTGAATTTCCTGGCGACACATCGGAAGCCGGGATTGCCAGACGCAGCAGGATTGAAGACGTATTACGGACATCACAATATACCGATGCGCTGTCATTGGAAGAAAAGGAATCCTTGGCTCAACAAGCTGAAGCTGGTAATCTTATTGGTGTTATTGCGCAGCTGAAAGATGCTCAGGACAGGTATGTGCGAAATACAGTTGGGGGACTCATCACTGGCAAGGATGCTACAAGAAAAGCAAAAATCATCTTGAAAGCGACCGGAAATATTGCTGCTGCTGAGCAGATCCTAGGGGCAATTCCTCAAGAAGCAAGAGGCGCCGAATGGCATGAAACGGATGATCTGGCAGCTGCTTTTACCAAAGAGAAGATGGAAGAGGATCGAATCAAAGCCAGAGATACTGGATTGCGGTTGGCAAGAGAAAAAGCCGGGATTAGTTCCAGCGAATATAAGGCGGAAGGAATAGCTGCAATCGGAGAAAGTGTCTGGGAAGGATTTGAATGGGTGGGGGAAGCGTTATTTACAGGTGGAAGATATGTTGTTGGAGGGGTTGTTTACGGCGCCGGCGCTATAAGCGGCAGTGAACGGGAGTATGAAATCAGTGAAGGCATAATAAACTACAGACAGGATCAGCAGGATGAATTACAGGCAAAAATCGATTTCTTCAAAGGTCAGGAACAGGAATTTGCTGATACGCTAAGAAACTTTGACGAGCTTCGTAATCGAGGATTGTTGACGACATCGGAAGCCTTTTTTGAATTGTCACGGCAGCGGGAAGGACAAGGTTTTATTGCCGTCCCTCTGGACAATCTAGCCAAACAAGCTGGCGGTGAACAGTTGACAGGAGCTGATATAGGAAGGGAAGTGATCTGGAATGTTGAGAATACTGAAACAGAACGTGGACAATATCTTGCTGATGACGCCTGGGAAGGGGCTGTGCAACAATGCGCAGGACTTGACGCGGCATGTACTGCTCGCGCTTTAGGGAAGCTTCAGGAATCTAACGAAGTACCGGAAGACAGTATAATTCCTTTGACGAACCGCCACAGAGCTATTGTAGAGCCTATTCTGTTTGAAGTAGTGGTGAGTGCGGATAATTTTATTCCTGGGGTGTTGATTGCGAAAGGATTCAAGGCTGGCGCAAAAGGAGCTAAGGCGCTGGCGACAGCAACCAGATTAACAAGTGCTGTAGATAAAGTCACAGACACGGCCAGATTGTTCACCGCTGCAGATGAAGTTAGAGATTTATATAACGTCGCTAAGATCGCTCTGCGTGATGCAAAAGTTGCCAATGCTCCGGCTAAGATAGCAGAAGCGGAAAACGCTTTCCAGGCCGCTCGCACCGTACTGGCGGCAGAGTCACGCGCTGGAATACTGGGACGGAAATATTACCTTGGATTGACACGGAAAGGAGATGATCTCATCGCTGTTGAACAAGCTAGAAGGGCAGCGGCAGCGGAGCATGCAACTGCTGCCCGCAATCTGGCAGAAAGTCAGGGCGAAGGTATCGCACAGCAATTTTTTCGGCAAGAATTTCAGCGAACTTCTCAGCTTCTTGACGATCTGCAGAAAACGGAAGAAGCATTGCATCTGGCTGGAACCCAATGGGTGACGGATTTGCGGAAAGGCCGAAGCCAATATGCGCTGCCGGGACCGCAGCAGCAGAGAGCAGCAAGAGTTCTTACTGATTTTCAACAGGCGCGGGAAGCGTTCCATGCAGAAAGAGCTGCCAAAGGAGCCGCTAACATAGATCCTAAAACTATGGAGGCTTTGATTACTACCGCCAAGGCCAAGGAAGAGGCAGAAGTTACTTTCAGGATAGGTTCTGCCATCAAGGAAAGGATCAATGCTGCAAGAGTGGAAAAGATTGCGAATGATCTTCGTCAGACCGGTATTGCAGTCAGGCTTACCGATCAGGGAAGGTATGTCGCGGAGATTGCTGCAGGAACCCCTGAAGCAAGGTCATTAGCTACGGCGAATGGGTTATTGGAAGACCCCGGCGTTCTCCAAAGAGTTGCTTCCAGACCAGGAGAAGAAACGGTTGCTGGATTAAATTTGGATGAAGCCATCAGGCTGGATTCTAATTTGGAAAGACTTGCAGGAGAAGGAGCTAATTTAAAGATAGAAGGAACGGAAATAATCGAAGTTGACCTGACAGATTTAGCGAGGACAAATCCGGCTAAAGCAGAAGAACTTCAGGGTATAGCTGGTGAAACTAATTCCCTTCTGCAGAGGGCCGGTCCGGATGATGTGGTAAGGCAGGTTACGTCTGAAAGAGAAGCAGAGCTTCTGGTAGCTGCAAATGATCATCGCGGAACTGCGCTGGCAGTAAAAGAAGATCTTGCCGCAAAAGCCGCCGGGCAGCCAGGGACGGGCATTGTGCCTCCTGTCGCAGGAGAGGAAGCGACACGGTTGCCGAAAATAAAGGACGGAGAAATATTAGGAGACAAACCTACACCTGCCTCTCTTGAAGGAGGGCAGCGCAGCAAAGCGTTAGGGACTCCATCAGTGGAAAAAATTCCCAGACAAGGAGAAATTATTGGACCGGTTCCATTTGAGAAAATGCCCCAGGGGTTGACGGCCGATGAGAATGTGCAGAGGATCTTAGGCGATCTTCCTGCCGTGGGAAAAAATGTAAGGTTAGAAACATTAGGGGGAGATGTTATTGAAGGAACTCTAAAATATTCTGATGAAAAAGTAATCTTCTTAGAAAGATTTAACGACCAGCAGCCGATTCTTACATCAAGAGTTGCAGGTGTGCAGAAGCCGCTCACTCCGCAAGCGCAGGAACTTTCCACCCTAAGAAACAGGTTTGAACCTCTCGGTGCAAAAATTGAACTCGCGCCTGACGGAAGTCTAAAATATAATCTTGATGAAGTTCCAGATGCTTTGAAGACTGATGAGTTTCTCGCTGAAGTAAACAAAGTCGAAGAACTGATGAACAGCCCTGGTGAAAATGTTATCGACCAAATTCTGAGAAAACACGGGATAGATAAATCTCAGTTAGCAAATTGTAATGCTCTTGCTGCAGCTGCAATTTATGGGCTTGCCGTCAAATGTGTTTCTGAAGTTCCTGGGGAAGTTCTTGATGAGATTGCTGATAGTGTTCCAGTTAGAGCTCAGGAACCAGATCTTCCGCCGCGAATCCAGGAAATCCTTGAACCGAAAGTTTCACGAGCGCGGGAAGTTCCCTCTGAAGTTCCTGATATACCTGAAACGAGAGAAGAAGTTCGTAAAATTTTTGTATCTGATCAAGTGCGGCAATTGACAGGAAAAACCGAAGAGGAGTTATTTGATGAGTTTTATGATATATATAAAAGTAAAACAAAAGCCAGTGTTGCAGAAACTGGAGAGCTCAGCCCAGGTGGAAAATCAATTGAACTCTTTCAAGAATTAGGAGAAGAAATAGTTGACATTGATGTTGGCACGATTCAGACCGGATGGGTAGCATTGCAATCCAGAGTTGTTCTGCCTGCGGAAAACAGAGTCAGGTTTTATATCAACGCCCGCGATGCCGAATCATCGCATCTAATTATGAAAGAATTAGCGCAGCAGTTAGGAGAAAGAAAAACTCCTTTCAAAATAAAAAGCAGTGCTGACAAATCTGCATATTCAACCCGAACTGATAATACGGTGCTTTATGTCCGCGCTTCTGATAAGGTCGAAGTTGAAAGAACACTCCAAAATCTTAACTCTGAATTGCTTGATGAAGAAATTCCCAGGTTTACTAAGAAAGTCAGCAATGGAATTTCCTGGGGCGAGGATCCGATCGTTGGCTCGTTTGGTCAAAAAAGGTCGGAAGCGCTGGCGGAAATATATACTGCCACTGGTGGAAAAGTAGGTCCTGAATTTGATGATATCGCTCGTGAAATATTCCAAAAACACGGCATTGATCCGGATCAGCCTTGGTTAAATCTCAATTCTCCGCTGAAAGAAGCTCCTGCAAGAATAACTCCTGATGAAATACGTCAATTGACTTCTGGAGAGATTCAAGATCCAGATGAGTTAGATGCCTGGAATAATATTGTAAATAGCGCCAGATCTTCTGAGCCGAGGTTATCTCTTGAAGAAGTGACTAGGTTGGAAAGTAACCGGTTAAGTATACCTGATGATGACTTCTATGCAATCACTTTTGATGTTCCGCCCAGCGTAAGAAATTCATTAGGTATACAAGATGAAGTAATCATTAAAGTGCAGACGGATACGCCTCCTCAAGGTGTCTCTTTAGTAACAGATCAAGCTGACATACTTACTGACCTAAGTGAAGTTGCTGTTCCTGTTATTCTAAGGGATGACAAGTACTATATCGTCCAGAAATTTGAGGGGCTGCGTCTCGATGAGATGCCTGCTGATATTCGCGCCAGAGTACAGCCTCAAATCGAATCCTTCGGAGATGTGATGGTAAGTAAAGGTTACGAGATTAACAATTACGACGGCCTGGTCTATAATCCTTTAACAGGAGAATTGAAATTGACTAGCGCGCACGCTGTGAGAAAATCATCTTTATCTCCAGATGAATTGAGAAACTTGCATAACCAGAAAATAGATGATATACTTAACAAAGGAGTTGTCACATCGGAAGAGAAGGCGGAAGCAATTACTGAAGCGCGTCGTATTCTTGAAGAAGAAGGAGCATTCGTACGTCCTCAGATTGAAGAAGTCGTAGTCCCTGAAGAAGCCCTCCTTGATCTGAGCGCGGCAAGTACGGGAAAAGATGTAAAGATACCAATCGGGGGCGGAAAATTTGAAGAGGGAAAATTTTTGGGAAGTGATGGAAGCAATATTATTATCGAAACAACAGAACCGCGATTTCTTGGTATTCTTCCGGACAGAACTGTGAGGAAAGAAATTTCTTTCCAGGATGCGATTCTTCCAAATACTCCTGTTGAGATACGTTCAGTACAGAGAACCGGTGTGAACAGGCAGCAATTAGATGGGGATATTTATTCAGGAAGGTATCTGGGTGAGGATGACACTTACTTATATCTCGAGATAGATGGAACACCTGCAAGGATTGGCAAGTCTAATCTAGAAATAGACAGCATAAGGAAGTCCAGGATATCAGATCCTGTTTCAGAGTTTACTCTTAATCAGCAGAAGATTTTGGATCAAAGTAACAGAGTTCCTATAATTGGTGGGAAACAAACAATAACTGTACATATTGATCCTGCAACATTAAGGATAAAAGGGGCGGGACAAGTGCCTCCGGAAGTTCTCGCTGACAGCCAGACCATAAGAGTTGTCGTGGATACCGAGACTGGAAGGATTGATGATGTTATTGGGCAAGGCAGAGTTGCAGATGAATATAGAGATGCGGTGGCTGGTGAGGAGTTGTATGGTGGAAGAAGAGCTTTGGATCCTTGTGTAATCAGGGGAGGAGCTATCTATGGGTTAGCGATTCCTTGCAGTCCTCCTAAAATTATTTTAACTTCATCAATAGGGAACGATAAAACCTTGGTGCGGTTGGCCGAGGACGCAACAGCTGATCAATCTGTTCAACGAGGTTTAGACCACTTAACGGAAGGAATAAGCAATGGTAATTTTGCTGGTAGAGTACGTAATATCAAAGGAACTGATGTCTTCTATTTAGGACATGACAGTGGAGCGCGGGTATATTATCGTCGGGTCGGTTCAAATCAATATGAAATAGTAGCTAAATCAGCAAAGGGGAGAAATCAGAATCAGGTTATCAATAGATTGCAAAAAACCTATGGGCATTGCAACCTTGTAGCTGCTGCTATCTATGAATCGGCTCCTTGTACAGGTAGGGTTATTCCGGAAGCCCTTGAAGAAGTTACAGAACCTATCTCTGGAGCAAGAGTTGTAGAAACAGAACTGATAGTTGAAAGTGATCCATTGCCAATATCAGAAGTTAGGGAAATTATAACTCCAGAATCCCAATTAAGAGTTCAAGATATTATCAGAGAGCAGGATGGTGTCGTGATACGTTCAGAGAATAATCTTTATTTTGTTGATGAGCAGGGAGAAATCTCTTCAGCGACGATTGATTCAACTTATTCATTAAGGCCAGGGGAGACTATAGGTGTCAATCCGCCCCTGCGTCAGCAGTTGGTGGATCTTGCTAATGATGTCCTGGAAGGGAGAGTTGTCCCTATGGAAAAGACTCTGCAGCAAAAGTATAATTTGGCGTTGGTGGAAGCAGCAAAAGATAACCGCATTTCATTGCAGGCAGCCAGTTCAGAGTTTGACAACATAGCTCACATAACTCATCAGGAATACCTTGATGAAGTGGTAAAGTCTATAGGCAGAAATCCTAATTTGGTGCACTTGCATCAGAAACTTGGCGATGCAGGGATCCCGGTCAGGTATTCAGGTGCGGCTGCTGACAGGCATCTTCCTGGAGTCCTTGCTAGCTATTCACGTTCTGATAACACTGTCCGTATTAAGGTTTTTGTACGGGGAGAGGATGTTTCGGAAATAATCCCTGCACAACTTCAGGCTGCAACACGACACGAACCTGCTCATGCTTTTTTTGAGAGAGGACTTGATTCCGCAGGACAGCAAGAATGGATAAATCACGTCCGCACAAATTATAATCTTCCTGATGGTGATCCTGCAATCAAGTCAGCGGTACAAAGTCTTCTATCGAATTCAGAGTATCAACGTATCGGCAGGGAACTGCCGCCAGATGAAGCCTGGTTTACGATAAGCAATGAAGTTTTCGCCCATAGATTTGATTTCCATGCTGCAGGTCCTTCAGGGATAAGAGGGATGGAATTGCCTGCAAGTGCTGAAGAGTTAGATATATTCAAGAGATTTGGGGCTTTACCTGAAGATTATGCTACTCCAAGAGTGAGGCAGTTGACTGATCTTGACGGCAAATTTGTAAGGGGTAGAACCAGAAGTGGAATTGATGTGTCAGGAGAAGTTAAAATTGGCAGTTCTGGTGATCTGCAGGTTGCAGTTCCAGAAAAAAGAGAAGGTTTCTTCTCTTTCCTCGGTGATAAAAAAAGAAGCGAAGTTGTCAACAGGGATGATGTAGTTCCTGAAGACTGGATCATTGCAGGAGACAATATTGCATTTGAATCGAGTTCAGGGACTATTGCTGGAAGATATGATGGCGAAACTGCGGCAAATCTTAAAGTCACTACTAGAGATGGAACTATTGAGGTTCCAAAAGAAGAGGTAGATTTCTCGACAATGCGTAAGGTAGGAGATACCGAAAATAGAGTGGTGATAGATGCTGAAGGGAAATCTCAAGTAGTTCCATATAGGAAAGAACTTCCCTCGCTAAGTCAGGAAACAATTAGTTCCAACCGGCAGGTTTTAGGCGAAGCTGCCAACGATCCCAGAGTTGCAGAAGTGTTGGAAGATTTGCCGGCGATTAACTGCGGGACTGGTGTTGTCGGGAGAGCTATAGGAGGATGCGCCAAGACTGTTACTGTTGCAACATCCCAAGAACGGGAAGCTGCAGAAAGTATCAATGAAGTTCTCCGTCAAAGAGGAGAAGCTACCATAGAAATAGTTCCAATCTCTGAACCTGTTTCAGGAGTAAGAGTGATAACTCCGAGTACTCTTCTTGAAGCAGCCCCTGAAGGATTTTATGACAATGTAGGTGATCTGGCAAGTGATCCAAGTAATTTTGGCGCTTCGATACATGGCGCAGGCGACCATAAAGAATTAGTGAATGTTCATGGTTCTCATGGTCAGTTTTTACAAAATTATGAAAAAGCTGCTCAGGATAATCCAGTCCTTAGACATTTACAGCAGCAGTTTGCTCAAAAAGGCACACCTCCGCCAAGTTTGACCAATCCAGGTCTGGGAGTTATCGGTCCCGAGAAAGCAGGCGTTGTAGGATTCTATGAAAATGGCGGCATGTATTACAGACAGTTCAAGAACGATGATGAAGTTTTTGCTTACGCTGAAGAATTCTTTGGATATCGAGGGAATAATCTGGATGAAGCAAAACGATTAATTTCAGAGAAGCAGGTTAGGACACTAGCAGGGCATGAGACATATCATCATGCCTTCCAAACACATCTTACTTCTGCGCAGAAAGAAGCCTGGGGTAATCTGGTGAGAAACGATCCTAATTTCCAGAATGCGGCGCAAGGTCTTCGTGAGTTAGGGTATGCAGAAGAACATATCGTGGAAGAACTATTTACTTTCAGAATGGAGACGTATGCTTTTGGTGAAGCAGACTTAACTGAATTTAATTTCATTGCCAAAAAAGATGAATTAGATACGTTGAAAGATATTGGTATTCTTCCCGCTGACTATAAACGGCCGACAGGGGCGGCATATCTTGGAGATGGTGTCTATGAACTGGATGGGGGAATGTATTACAGGGCTGCAGATGGAAATTGGAAACAGCAGAAGGAAGGGGGCTTCTTCAGGAGATTATTCTCAAGTGAGAAAGAGGTTGATAATCCTGACTTGCTGCAGGAATTGTTTATTGAAGAGTTGAATGTAGCAGATGAAGCTGCTGGAATTAGGGCAACAGACCAGCAAATCCTTTCTTCCAACAGGCAAGTTTTGGGGCAGGCTGCAGACGATCCCAGAGTTGCAGAAGTGTTGGAAGATTTGCCGGCGATTAACTGCGGGACAGGTGTTGTCGGGAGAGCTATAGGAGGATGCGCCAAGACTGTTACTGTTGTAACATCCCAAGAACGGGAAGCTGCAGAAAGTATCAATGAAGTTCTCCGTCAAAGAGGGGAAACTCCCATAGAAATAGTTCCAATCTCAGAACCTGAAGTTTCTGGTGTGAGGGTAATCGGTGAAAGGGCAAGACCTACACTTCCATCTCCTCCATTTGAAGAAGTTCTGCCTCAGCCAGTTCAGGTTCCTATAATAGAACCTTCAGGTAATGTTAGGTTGGGTGAGCGTGAATATTATAAGACCGCAGATGGAGTTTTGAAAGAGAAACGTCCATGGTATCAATTTGACAGGGTGGTTGATCCTGATTCTGAAGAGTTTGCGCAATTAAGGAATGTTGCTTTCCCGCAAGAATCACTTCCGCAGGTTTCCGTTACGATTCAAGATGAAGGCGATATAGTTTATAGAGTGGGAGAAAAGACATACTATCCAACCGCTGACGGCAGATGGAAAGAAGCAAGCGAACCAGATGCTTCTTTGTGGAGGAAAATAATTGGTGACAAGATAGTGCCTGAGGATTCTGTAATTAAAAGACAATTAGATGATGTTAAAAGCAGGATTGTCGTAGAACCAGACGGAACAAGAGTACTTGCACCTCCAGAAGTACAGCCTGAAGTCTTTGGTGTCCCAGATCTCAGGCCTGTGGATCACATCACTGAAGTTTATACGCCTGAACTTTCAAGAGACAGGATACAAGTGCAGGCAGTAGTGGAAAATCCTTATCCCGAAAATGGTGTTTTTGTTATTACCACCCAGAACATGTACCTTGTCAATGATAATGGTGTGTTTACTATTGTTGGTAACGTGGAAGAAGGGCGGATAATTCTTAGACCAGCTTCAAGTATTGGCCGTGCTGATGTTGTTGATGTTCTTCAGAACCAGATTTGGGGAGGTGTGAAACAGAACAGTATTACAGCACAGAGAATAATTAATTCAAAAGAATTAACCAGTCTTTACATGAGAGAGGCTGTTGCGGACGGCAGAGGTTATTTCCTGGGCGCAAGCTCTGACTATGATGGTGCGTTAATTAATCTTCACGGTTCACATGCGCAGTATGTTAATGAATATAACAGGATAACTGAAGGAAATGATGTACTAAGAAGTTTGCGCCAAAAATTCCAACAAAGGATAACTGCCGGAGAAGCTCCGCCGTTTTCCATCACAGATAATTTTGATCATCCGCCGATTTTTGCAGAAGGAGATATCTTTGCAAGTTTTATTCCATCACAAAACAGGATGGTCTATAAGAGTTACGCCACCGATCAGCAAATATTTGATGAGGCAAGAAAACTTTTAGGATATGAGGGAACAAGTCTTGATGAAGCCAGAAGCTTGCTTGCGCAGAAACAAGTTGAAGCTGCAGCCGGACATGAGACTTTTCATTATGCATACAAGAATTATCTTACTCCTGAAGGAAGAAATAGATGGAATCAATTTCTAACTAACACTGATGATCCACTTATGCAGCAAATGTTAGGTAAACTTAGCCGAAACAATGTTTATGTAAGTGACAGTGAATTACTAAATCTGGTAAGGTTAAGTGATTCGGATTTTCAAACCAGATGGCTGGCAGGAGAGATTAACGATGCTGAAGTTTTAGTTGCTGCAAGGAAAGGAGAAGTGTTGCCTGATGAGGAACTTGGAAAACTTGCCCAGCAAACAGGATTGCCTGGTGAATTAGCTGAGGAGTCTTTCACGTTCAGAAATCACGTGCATGCTTTTGGTGAATCTGAACTTAGAAATCATCGTTTTGAGTTTCCTCCAAGCGATGAAGAATTACAATTACTTAAAGAATTAGATATTCTTCCTGAAGATCATATCCCTGTCATAATTGACAGATCGCCGGGATCTGAACCGATTCCTTTAGTTGATGTGCAGGAGATAGCTGTAGCTGACTGGAGAAAGGAAAGTGGAATTGGCGTCTCAGATGTCGTTAATCCTTGCAACGTTGCAGGAGGGGCTATTGTCGGATTAGGTTCTTCCATACCTTGTGATACTGGTTTATCATTACAACAATTAGAATCTTCCAGACCTGTTTCTTCAGGAGTTCCGACAATCTCTTCAGACAGAATACCAGCAACTCTTCAACAAGTATCAGATAGTAATGAATATAATACTTTGCTTGATGTGGCTGCAACACATCAAGGAACAGCCCTTACACCTGAAAGCAGACGGAAGTTAGGCGGGTTGGAAGATTTATTACTTGGAGCAGGTTCAGAAGGTAGAGTTTACAATATTCCTGAATCAGGAAGAGTACAGATTGCCAGAGATCTAGGATTAAGTATTGATGAAGATCTGGTAATGAAGATAAAGGATAGAGAGTTTTGATTAACCCCCCTAATTCACAAGTTTTATAGAGATAAACGCTTTCTTTTTGCATGAGGTGATTTAAATTACATTTGATCAATTAATTCTTCAACAACAATACGAGAAAGTAAAA
>Ga0210057_1000231_pt1 | contig 97670 bp, 69 predicted proteins | sample CryGeyCG2114_010_2_FD_183968 | JGI IMG/M metagenome (GOLD analysis project Ga0210057, IMG submission 183968) | Groundwater microbial communities from aquifer - Crystal Geyser CG10_big_fil_rev_8/21/14_0.10 (SPAdes) (version 2) | ecosystem: Environmental > Aquatic > Deep subsurface > Groundwater ...
ATATCCGAAATGTGTGCTATGAATATGCCGCGTGTGAAGAAATTGGCAATGGCGGGTCACGTTGCGGAAAGTGGGTTGATGATTTATCAACACCGGAAGATACCAACCGCGCGTTCAATCGTTTGACATACGACCAATACGTCGTGCGCCCTGTTTCGTGGTATGACGAAGAATTTAGCGGATACAGTTTGTTTAACAGTTTTCAGATTACTGATCTTATCTATAGACGATTTGATTTTTCTGAAAAAGTAAAAGAAAAAGTTGGTGATGCCGCATTGCAGGTGTATTTGATGCGAAAGCTCGATAAACCGTTGCTCGATGCTTTGGAATCAGATGTTGGTCAGCCACTGCAGCGTTGTGCCGCTGGCCAAGCATCCGATTGGCAGGCGTGCGGTCCGGCAAATGGTGGCCGATGCAGCAGTGGGGACTGTGTATTTCCTCTTACCGGCAATTTCAGCACTGCCATTCCAATTCCAGAAAGTAACGAAGCTGAAATTACGCAAAAAGCTACGCAACTGCGAGCGTTGCTGGCAGAGTTGTCCGGCAATTCTTGCAAGGCCGCGCCGGAGCAAGATAGTCCGTTTTCTCGTGAAGTGGGGAAGGGGAATGAACTTGATTATGGCAACGGTCAAGTGAGAACGGATATAAGAGAAATTGAACCGCGTTTCCGCGGTGCCAATGTATGTCAGGAAGGGAACTGTGAATGTGCCTATACAAAAGTTCAGTATGCATCCGGCATTACGGATTACTGGCCAATTGGGCCTGTGCCATCAGGTGTGTGTCAGGGCGGCGGAATAAAAGACGGCTCACCATGTTCCACAGACAGCCATTGTGCTGTGCCGGCACGTGATGGTGAAGTACCAAACAATGGCACGTGCGCAAAACTCACCAGAAAAGAACAACTGATTGGAACCGAAGGATTTTGTTTGCAACCGGATTTAAGTCGTCCGCTTGGTTTGACAGACCATCAATATGCCTGCCTTACCTGGCTGCCAATTCAAGTGTCTGCATCCGGATCAGATATTTATAATGCAAATATAGAAGCCGGGTATAATCCGGTACCGGGTGAGGATGTAGTGGATTCCGGCGGTCAAGTATATTGTACAGCCGGTACCACTGCCAAATATGGTCCGTATGATAGGACTCAGTTTAATGCAAATAATGTTGGAAATATTGATCAGTATCTTGCTCGTTTTGTTGAGGGTGGAGTGCCAAATTTAAGTATTTCAGATAAAGTAACCATCGCTGAGAACGCTAACCTCGAAATTGCCCTAAACAATGGTTCATTTACAGAGCAGGATTGTGATGATTTGAAAAATGACCCAAGTGAGTATGTCACGGCAGTCTGTGGTGGAGGAGGAACACTATATCAAATGGTAGAAAGTCTCATCTGGAAGTCGTATCAAAACGCTGTTATTCTTAGAATTGAGCAGCGCGCAAATAGTAATGTTAATGAAGAGCATGGAGGAAATGAATCTGTTTTTGGTATATCTGATACCGGTGGTCGCCATCCATTTGCGTTAGTACCGGAGAACTATCAGAGGGTAGAGTACGGAACTATTATGCATCCACCTCGTATTTGGGATTACAATGACTACGCACAAAGGCAGGGAGGTGTTGGTAGTATTGACCCATATAGATTTTATTTAAATCAACATGAGCTGCGCAATCCTCCGCCGGATGAAGAATCTGTGGACTATAGGACGAGGGTTTATGGAGATTTGTATGGTATCAAACCACCCGGTGATCAATTTCAGGATCTTGCAACTTCCGCGAATGTCTATCGTTCGCCGTACGAAGGGCAATTAAACAAGCATGATATAAGTAAGGTATTCTTTTATCCTCTTAGCATACCAGCTGGTTTGGACAACGACGAGAATGATTTGCCTACGTTGCTAACCAAGAAATTGTATATTGATTTTGAGGCTCTTGATGAATTTGGTGCTGATGCACATTTGATCGATGATGCTGATTCTATAGTAAATACGGAGTTTCCATTTAAGACAGAAGAAGGAGATGCTATCGTATGGACATATAAGCTAACACAGGATGATGAAAACAATAGCAATTTTGATTTGAAACAGTACGCATTTAGCACGTACGATAAGTTTCATATTAAAAGTAATTCACAGAATTTTAGTAATTACTTGTCAGGCATAAAAGATTTGCCCCGTAATAATATCGCGGAGCGCTATGTCATGGTCTTTGCTGATTGGCTTCACGGTGACGAGGAACCTCCAAGTTTTATTGAAGAGTCTATTGAAAAAAATTCAAACAACGACCCTGTTGCGGCAAGCCGGCCGCAACCGAGAAATGGAAAGGATCCATTTACTGCTGAATGCAATGATCCAGACGGTTCTAGAAACGGTGATTTTTTTGCCATTGGTTTGGACTTTAATAGCGACGGAGAGTTTCTTGGGTATATTTCACGGTGGTGTAATGCAAACGGTGGCACAGGTGCGGGGAAATCAGCATTGCAGCTAGCCGTCGTAGCAACCCTCAATGACTCATGTAATGAATTTACGCAAGTATACGAGAGTGCCGGTGGAAATAGCTTTTTGGAAGCCATAACCAACAAAGCATGGACTAACCGCGTATGGGCTGGTGCCAAAAGATCAGATGGTTCTGTTCCAGAGCATCCGGCTGTAAATTTCCAATCAATAAAGCTTGATTCAGCCAATCGTCCATACGCGTCTTTGTCAGTAGAAGCGGCAACGTTATCAGAAGACACCGCTGCAGTACAACTGCGACAATATGCGTTCCGTGACGCGGATCCAAATTATGCAGGCGCGCCATACAGTTGTAGTCGGCCATGGCTTGGTGCTGCCACTATTGTTGGAAATCGCAACGTCCTTCAGGTTGTTGCGCCACCACGATGCGCGGCACTTGATGGCGGTACCATCAAGCTCAATACTGTTGAAACACCGGAGGCTGCAGCAGAAGGATTGGCGCAGATATTTGCAAAATCGTATAGTGTACAACGGTTTGAGTATGTAAATGTTAATAATGTACTTGTGGGCGGTGGTCTTATGCCACAAGGAACAGATGATGTTTCCGGTACGATTGGTGTTGGTCTCAAACCACCACAAATATACGCACTCAATCCGGTACTGTGCCGATCAAATGTCCAAAACTGTACAGCTGCGGAAAAAAATCATTTTACTGTTGGCACCAAAAATGCAGCCATGCCGCTTGCAGACTATGATGGAGACGGTATTCCGGATGAAGATACAAATCAAGACGGGAATCCTGATCCGATTATTGCAGTTGGTTCATACCTTGCAGATCTGCGGTTCTTTGCCTTTGCAGACAGCAACAGAATGCCTATCCGAAGCGTAAAAGTGGACTGGAGAGATGATAGCTTGATTACAAATGAAAGTCGTAGAGGACTGTACAAAAACAGAAAGCCTGTATGTGAGTCATCAGATAGTGGAGGGTATAGTAAAAATTTGGGGTATTGCAAAGAAAGCAATGGCGCCACAACAGAGCTCACATGCTCGGATAACAAAGGCTGCCCTGCGGGCAACACCTGTGTAATAGGTCCGGACTTGCGTGCCAACCTAGCTTTTCAAAAAGGTATCAAGCAATTCGGCAGCCTGCCACGGGCGTGCACGGATTCGTACTTTGAGTTTATCCATGAGTACACTTGCAGCAAGCAAGACATAGAGGGCAATAGCGCGTATACAGTTCCGGTTGGTGATTTGTCTCCAAACATACAAGCCCGGATTCGTTTGCAAGCAGGTGCGGATGTGGAACGCGTCTGCGTCTTCACACCCCGCGTGCAAGTGACGGATAACTGGGGATGGTGTAATGGAAGTTGTAATGGGCCTGGGAATACCGGGTGTTATGATGACCAGTGTGTTGTTGATAGAAATAATGATGAGTGGACTTACTTTGGAAACGATCCAGAGGGCGAAACCGGACGAATTATCGTCATACCGGATTTGGATTGATTTCTAGAAAATAAAAAACTGACATGAGTCAGTTTTTTATTTTCCGGAATATACATTGAGAATATATCCTTCGGAGGGTGCGTGAGGACACACCTGGTGGGGGGGGGGAGGTACGTGTCGGGAGACGGGGCGGGTACAGGTGAAGCAGTCGAAGCCATCATAGACTTCGATGCAGTACTCGAAGGACTTACGATCGGGGGCGATCTTCAGGTTGTCGCCGATGCGGATGGGTGCGTTGTCCTGTAGGCAACGCATGACGCATAGCCCATCCTCGACTTGGAGATTGACGTTGCAGTCGACAGCGGGGCAGTCCCACATCCCAGCTAGGTATTCGTACCCAGCGCACGGATCAGTGGGCGGCGGATCGACCATCGGCATGCCGGCGATCTCGCAGAGGTTGCGGAGCGACGCATAGCTGATACCCTCCGGCAAAAGAGAGATGTCAGCCTTCCTCGTGCAGAAGGCGCGCAGCTCCGACTCCGAGATCTCGACCCCGTTCACGGAGTAGACGTTCTCGGGCGTGGCATCATTGTCGGTGCAGTTGGCCTGGCACGCGGGAGGCGGCGGATCGCCGGGGGTGTTGTCCTCCTCGCCGCAAGCGACGAAGAGAAAGTTGGAGATGAAGAGGCAGAAGAAAACGACGTTGAACCGGGTCATGTGGCCCTCCTGGTTTGGGTTGCGGTTCAGTATAGCTTCCTGTGAAGAAAGACATGCTGAACCGCATTCCAAATTTGTAGTACCCAATTCCCTTATATTGTGTCCTCACGTTGTAAAAGAGCTCGTCTACGTCACCCTTCGGGTGACTCCGCCGAGCAAGCTCGTACGTTTTGCCGAGCACGCTCTGTGTCCTAATAAAGGACATTGTTGAGCAGCTCAGGCAGGTAGACGTGTTGTATAGACCCGCAAAAACGGGTACAATACTCCACTTTCACTATATGCCATTTTTTTGGCTGTGTCAAGCGAAAAGTGGGGTCTGTGAATAACTTTGTGCGTATATATTGGCCCTTTGCCAATGCATTGTTGTAGCATGGTGAAGCAAAATTGTCAAGGGAGCGTTGACACTGGCGCAGTAGTCTGCACGACTATCACTATTGATCACTTTATCACCCTCTCACCCTTCTAAACAAAAAATATCCCCTGTGAAAAGATTTTTAATACCCGTAATATACACCCCTATGTAGGGTCTTCAGCATTGGATGAATTGTATAGTCCCGAGCGCGTTTAATGGAGCCATTTGTCTGGGTGGTTCTCGTCATGGACAAGTAGTTCTTAATATGGTATAGTGTAATAAATTATCTAAACCATATTAAGTATGTCATTTTTAACGCAGTCTCTAAAAGATCGCCTCAACGAAAAAAGAGAACGGGTCAATGCACTTCGTCCGCTTCCGGAATCGGCTGTTGAAAAACTTCGAGATCAGCTTCGCATTGAAATGACGTACAACTCCAATGCGATTGAAGGGAATTCCTTGACGCTCAAAGAAACGTTTCTTGTCATTAACGAAGGGCTTACGGTTAAAGGTAAACCGCTCAAAGATCATCTGGAAGCCAAAGATCACTACCAAGCTTTGGAGTATTTATATGACCTGATTGGAAAGGGGAAGCATCACACATTTTCTGAGCATTTAATTAAACAATTGCACATGCTTATTGTGCAGGAAACCGACAAAGAATGGGCGGGGCGATACCGCAATTCAAATGTAGTTATCGGTGGGGCTGATCATACTCCGCCTGACGCACTTCAGGTTCCTCAACATATGCACGATCTCATAAAATGGTTTTCTTCCGAAAGAAAAAAATGTCATATCGTGGAACTCGCGGCGCTCACTCATCATAAACTTGTTTTTATTCATCCTTTTTTTGATGGGAATGGCCGGACATCCCGACTGTTAATGAACCTTATTTTGATGCAGGCGGGGTTTCCATTGTCTATTGTGCTGAAAAATGACAGAAAAAAATATTATCGTGCACTTGACCAAGCGGATAAAGAAAATTACGAGCCGTTCGTCCGTTTTATTGCGCAATCTGTTGAACGATCACTTGATCTGTATCTTAAAACGCTTACGCCGACAAACATAAAACGCGAGAAATTTATGAAATTGGCTTATATTGCTCAAAAGACACCATATTCCGCAAAGTACCTCAATCTGCTCGCTCGCAACGGAAAACTGGAGGCACATAAAGAAGGGCGTGATTGGGTGACGACCAAAGAAGCTGTTGAGCGGTATATGAAAAAACGTGATAGAAAAAGAAAGACGAAATAATTCGAAGTAGGTGTCGATCGCCGGGTGGGCAGATAACCTATCTTACATGTAGTGCGAACAAAGGAGGGGTGTGGAATTGAAAAGTATGTCGCACTACACTATACCTCTTCATTGCGAGGACCCTGAGCGAGCCAAAGCGAGTCGAATGGGGACGAAGCAATCCCAATGATGCAGGGGATTGCTTCGCTCCTTTCCGTCGCTCGCAATGACGAGGGTATGTTGATGTGGATCAGATATTGATAAAAAAAGGGTGTTTTTTAAACAGTTTGTTTAAAAATATCCACTTTTCGACCATGCATTTGCATGGTTTTTTTGCTATTGTATATAGTGACACCAGTTGCCGGCACGGTGCTGGCAACGTAACCACAAGGGAGGGACGCATGTCCACCTACAAGGGTGTCTTTTTCTTCCTGCTGCTCTGCGGCATGGCGGTCGGCTGTACGGTCGACGTCAACATGCCGGATCAGCAGACCAAGCCGGGTCTGTCGCTGATGGAGTCCGGTGAGCCCCTGATCCTCAGCGGGCAGACGCGCTTCAACGGCGCGGGGATGAAGGACGTGCGGGTGCTGGTCGTGCCCGAGTTCGGAGACGCGTACTCGTACTACGAGATCTCCACCGACGATCACGGCGACTTCCAGGTCGCCATGGACAAGCCGGGCCTCTACAGCCTGCTGGCCGAGTTCCAGACCAACAGCGGGGTCATGACCGCGGTCATCCAGAAGTTCACGCTCGTGGACCACCTCGACCTCGGCAGCCTGGAGATGGCCTTCTACAACCTGGCCGAGGACTACTCGGACCAGGAACCCACCGACGAAGACGTGGCCGCGCAGGGTCAGTACGGTTCGGTGGAGCAGGGTCTGGGCGTGGGCGTCGGCTGCTTGCGCTTTGGCTGCTCGAGCGGCGTCTCGTGCTACGGCGGCCTCAAGTGCCTGTGCTGCGGCTACAACATCTGCATTTCGGGCTGGGAGCTCTGCGTGCCGTACGGTCGCTGATCTTCGCAACGCAGCGGTCTGACAACGTGTACCGTTTGTCAGGCCGCTGCACCACAATTGTTTTTTTTAATGATAAATCGCCTATATGAAAAAATTATCTCAGCTTCATCCGTTTGTCCTGTTTTTTATAATACTATTTGTGGCGCGAATCATTTTTCTATTGCTCGTAGCGGTGGCTTTTTCAATAGAATCCGGATCGGTTGCTGAGCTAGGGTTCTCCATTGTTTTGGGAATTGCGTCCGCGCGTTATATAAACACACACAGAGAAAAAAAAGAAAGCACAAAAAAATTGACATTGTGGTATTTCACAGCATATATATTGAGCAATCCGCTTTTTTTAATTCCAGCCGTTGCTTTTCTTTTTGGCGACACGGATATCACGCAACGGTCTGAGGTATTTTTGTTTGCCGGTATGATTGCTTTTGTTCTTGGAGTACTCACTGCGTTAAGCACCGTGGTTTTCTTAGTTGCTCTGCGCAGATATAGAAAAATAAATGGCTGCTGTAAATAGGAGGATACTTTTATATGAAGTTTGTGAAACAAAATAAATATGAAAAGTGAAGATTTAAAAAATTCGAAAGTTTGGAGAGTGCTTCCGCTTATATGTCTGATCGCAGCAGTTGTCGGGATTGCTTTTTTGATAAATAGCAGTGGCAACACTGCCGATGATTCGCAATTAAGTTTAGAACAATACGGAAGTCCGTCTGAAGTGAGCAATGAAATAGCCAAGGGATCCACGTTTGAAATATATAAAGATAATACGTACGGTTATTCTTTTACATATCCAGCAGATTGGACTGTTGAAGTCTCTGAAGGCGGGCCTGCCAACGACGTTGGTGATGTACTTCTGCATTCAAATAAGTGCACAATCAATATAAGCCGCCCCACTGCATATAAATATGAAGAAGTATCTGAGATTGTTACCAATGAGACGTCGCCGAATTTTACTCGAGTCAACAATTTGGAAGGATCGGTTACCTCGCGGACTGTCAATGAAAACCATGAAGTTGGCGATGTATATGTATTTTTGCTCGATGATACCCATACAGTGAAAATATATATCAGCTATGGGGTATATGAAAATTTTTGTTCAGAAGTTCTGCTAGATGTACTGCATTCATTTGAACTGCCTTTTATTCCAGTTGATCAAGCAACTGAAGTGGTCCGTTTTGATTTAGATGATAATAGCATGCCAAACATTGGTTTGACGTTTACTTTTCCGCTCGATAAAAAATATGCAATGAAAAAAATTGTTTGCACAAGTGCGTGTGATGAAGAAGGCAGTTCGATTGTTGGGTATTATGAGAACGCAGGGATTGAGAAAAATTTTTTTTCGAGTGTCTCACGGACGTGGTCACCATCACGTTCGCTGCAACCGACAGACGTATATGATTTTGTTGAAGAAAATAGTGACGTGCGAATTATACCTTCTGAAAATGCTTGGGCTCAGTCATATGTCGTTCATCCCATTAAAACAGTGATTATTGGTGGGCAAAAGGCCTATTTGTATGATATGACAAAGGATTTTTACAGCGATGAAGAGCGCAGTGAGTTTGAAATAGCGCAGATGTATGCCTTTTTAGTGCGATTGCCAGAGTCGGAAGATAACATGTTCAGGGCGGGTATCTTCTTTTTTGAGGGGAAAAGTGTACCTCTTTCTGCGTGGAATGATTTTATTGATTCTTTTTCAGCTTCCAGTCGGGAATAAACCGATTTGATTGCGAACAGATTATTGTCTTTTAAGGAGGGTAATTTGTTGTCTTTCTTAAGAGGCAATCATGCCTCGTACAGCGGAAGGAGTGGTCGTGGTTCGTCACATGTTATTGGTGTTAGCCTTTTTTTTGCTACCACATACAACATTTGCTGCATACAGTGGTCCCGGATTGAAGATTCCGATGCTCAAGGGGAATCCAATTCGGGTCACTGTGGAGACCGGTGGTGAAGTGATGGCTGAGCTTGGGGGTGGCATTGATGCTGCTCACACAGGTAACAGCTACTTTTCGATCGATTTTGATGATCGATTTTCTGGCGACTCCGTGGTTGCCGCAGCTGGTGGAAGGGCGACTGTGCTTCCCAACAGTGGCGGTTACGGCAACTTGGTCAAGATCGACCACGGTGGGGGATACGAGACCCGGTATGGACATTTGGCAAATTTTTCCGTGACCTCGGGAGAGTACGTCTTCCAGGGGCAGAAGCTTGGCACAATCGGTACCACGGGCAACAGCAGCGGAACGCACATCCATTTCGAGCTCAAGCACAACGGTAACGGCGCTGACGGCAACATCATGCTTGATGGCGTCCAGTTGGACGGATTGGACATGGAGTTGTACCGCGCCGGTCGTTGGTACATCTCCAGCAATGAGCAAGTTGCCACCTTCACCCCCACCGACCCGAACGCGCTCTTCACCTGTCCGGTTCAGCCGAGCGGTGGAAGTGCGGCAAACGGGTGGGTGTACACCTGCCCGCAGGCGCAGGACGCATTGTCCGAGTGCGACGGCACCAGCCTGTACCGGTGGAGCTACGGCGTGCTGCGCGTGGACAACTTGCGGCGAAACGTGACGTTCCGCGCGCGCTTGTACCGTCGGGTGAACGGCGCGCCTACCGTGTACGGTAACAACAACGAGTGGTCGTGGACCAACAACAGCGTGAAGGCCGATGGCGGCTGGGACCACGCGTACTTTTGGCCATCGGAGGTCTGCTTGGAAGCGGGTGACTACGAGTGGTGGTACTACGTGGACTCGGGTGACATCACCATGGATCTGCCTCTCGTCCGTCTGCCGTTCACGGTCAGACCCACCGACACGCCCTACTTGGTGAACACCGGTAGCGGCAACCCCATCAGCTGTGGTGACCCGCCCAGAGGCGGTGAGGACACCAACTGGACGTACACCTGCCTCGATCGGAGGCTTACATACAACGCCGGGCAGCACGTGTGGACGCTCTTCCGCATCGACCACGTGTACCGTGATCACCGCTACAAGGTGTCTGCCTTCAACAACGGGGTTCATCAGTGGGATTGGACCTCGGACTGGGTTCGTGGTGTGTCGAGGCGCTGGGGCTGGGAGAAGACGTACTTTTGGCCCGCGCTCTGGAACGCACCATATGGCAACTGGCGGTTCTACTACCGGGTGGACACGGGCAATGGCTTTCCCACAGCGCCCGCGGCCTCGGTCGACTTCATGGTGCGCTAGCTCATCGTTCTTTCCTCAATTCGTACGCCGGAGGGCGCGCGAAATCTCAAGCCCGATCTTCGTAGGTCGGGCTGTTCAATTCGCTCGGGTGTGTGCGTGGGTGGTGTGAAGGATATGTATGTAAAATGACAAATGACAAAAGAATGACCAAAAATGGATATGAAATATGATTTGGAAGAGCGGACGTATAGATTTTCAGATGCTTGCAAAATGTATGTGCGAAGGCTTGATCACTCGCTCAGCAACAGAGAATACGCAAGACAGCTGATTCGATCCTCGGGTTCTGTTGCAGCAAATTATATCGAAGCGAATGAAGCCATTAGCAAAAAAGATTTCTTTCATCGGATCAAAATCTGTCGAAAAGAAGCAAAGGAAAGTGCTCTATGGCTTCGTCTCAGTGATTCAGCTGCCATTGGTGAAAAAGAGGCATTACGGGGTGAAGCGTTGGAGCTCACAAAAATATTTGCATCCATTTTGAAAAAACAAGCAGTAAAGTAGCCCACCAACAAATTGTCACAAGAATTTGATCACTAATTTGTTAATTAGTATTTGATCATTTGTCATTCATTTGTTAATTGTAATTTGGTCATTATTTGGTCATTATTTTGTCATTAGAATTTGGTCATTGGTCATTATTTAATTCTGTCCCCACTCAATATCTCAAAAGACAGCTATCTATGCTATACTTAAGGCAATTATAAAAAGAAAATAGCGCCTTTCCATGCGAGCGCTTTTGCACACATATTTTCGATCGTTGGCCGCACTCGCGCAGCGTGTGTTGCCAAACAAAAAATGGCGCGCCACTGCCGGCATTCTTTTTGTTGCTGTTTTTTTTGTGGGCAGTGCCGTATGGGTCGCTCCGGCGGCGGCACAGATTGACATGACGACCATAGCCAATGGCGTGATCAATGCGGTCACGCGGCTTATGCTGCAAGTGGCGGTGATTTTTATTCAGCTTGCCATTTTTTTCCTCCGTTTTTTCATTGTCCTCGCGGGGTATAACAATTACATTAACGCGCCGGTCGTACTGCTGGGCTGGAACATGGTACGGGACGTGACAAACATGTTTTTTGTCGTGATTTTAATGGTTATCGCGTTTGCCACTATTTTGGGTCTGGAGCAGTACGAATGGAGAAAAACATTGGTAAAGTTGATTATTGCGGCAATTTTTGTCAATTTCAGCAATCTTATTTTGCAGCTGATTATTGACGTATCGCAGGTTTTTACCATTACGTTTTTAAACGCGATCGCGGGTACGGCCGGCGGTAACCTGATTCAGATGCTCAATTTTGATTCTATCTTTTCGCTTGCTGTAGGGCCGGAGAGCGCGGACAGAGGAGAATTAAATATAGAATTGTTCGGTGCTGCCGTGATTGCGGTTACCTTTGCGGCGACAGCCATGGCCGCGATGTTTTGGTATTCCGTTATTGTGCTGATTCGCATGGTATTTTTATGGGTTGCTATTATTTTGTCGCCCATCGCTTTTATTACAGCCGTGCTGCCGTCAACAAAAAAATATTCAGATGAATTTTGGGGTGAGTTTGTCAATCATGTGTTGGTCGCGCCTATCATGGTATTTTTTATCTGGCTTGCATTTGGCACGTTTGGTGCCGGTACCATCGACCATATTGAAAGCGGCCACCCGTTGCCCAATTCCAGTCTCAGCAAAGCCCAAACACAGGGCCAAATTCAGTCGGAGCGGCCGGGAACCTCATTTAATGAGGCCGGGACATGGGATAATATGGCGAATTTTGCCGTGGCTCTGGCATTTTTGTTTGTGGGTGCCGAGCGAGTCAGCAAAAGCGGCGTCAAAGGCGGTGGTTTGGCACAGAACGCGATTTCGTTTGGAAAAAATGTTGCTACAATTGCCAGCGGGCTGAGCGCGGGGCGGTATGTTGGGCAAAAAGGGAAACAGGCAGGCATTGGTTTGGCCAAACTTACAGCAAAAAAATTACCATATGTTGGTACGGAGGAACTTGGATTACGAGCGAAAAATATTGGGGAATCTTTGAAAGGACTGTATTACGGACGGGGCATTGATGTCACGGAAAAAGGAGAAAAAATACGGGACGAATTGCAAAAGCTGCACGAGGAAATGGAAGCGTTGAAAAGAGGGCCTGTCGGGCTTGCGGAAGATATCCAAGAATTGGAAGCCAAAGAAACAAAAGCGGGAACGGATAGAGAGAAAGAAATTTTCAGGCAGCAGATTGAAAAGAAGCGCGACCTTCTGGGGCGAATTCAAGGAAAAACAGGAGAAAATCTTCAAAAAGAAATTGAAGCAGAGGAGACCGCCTTACAAAAAGAAATGGGCGGCGGTATTTTGGGTCGCATGGCACGGCGCAAAACACGGATGGAAAAGCACGCTGCCAAGACGGAAAAACAAGCGGAAACCAGGAAACAATTGCTGTGGAAACGGACAGGCTCCAGCGCGGGTGGGTGGTTTGTCGGTATGGGGACCAAAGGTATTGGCGGCTTTTTGGGTGACCGATACGCCGGTATTGACGGACAAGATCGCATAGAAGAAGGAGAATTACAGGCCGAGAGTTTGCGATCCAGAGCAAAAGATGAGGACAAACAGGCCTTGGGACGCAAGCAAGTGCTTGGCGCGCCAAGAATGAAGTACGATGTGAATGAAAATCGCGTGTTATTTCAATTTGATAAAGGAACCGTGGCAGACCAGATTGCCGGTCACGAGTTCAAATCGGAAAATTACAATGAAGATATTACGCGTTTACAGACAGAGGCAAAACAAAAAATATTATCCAAAGATGGGAACATCGACAAACTGGCGGACAAGCGAGCCCTTAACCAGCTGCGGCAACAATCAGTTCAGTCCCTGGAGTCTACCGCGCTCAGCGACGCGTTATCGCGTTTGTTCGCCGGTAGCAATGTTGTCACAAACGCCGGGAACCTTATTGCCAGGGGATTCCGTGACCGGCAGGCCGGTGCGTTTGATGACCAAATAACGGGCGTGACCGGGCAAATAGACAATGTAAAAAAAGAAGCCGCAGCCAGCGCGAAAGCATACAATACCGCGGATGCGGAACTTGCGGCATTGAGAGCCATTGAAGATGAAATAGAGGATTTGGAGCTGGCTCTTAAAAAGGCAACGGATGATGGCGCTCCTGCCGCTGAAATTGAAAGGCTGGATACTTTGAGAAAAGATGCCGTTGATAGAGGTTTAAGGGAGGGTATTCAAACGCCGGAATATGCCGCACGGTTGGCCGCCGCGCAGCAGAAGCGCGACGCGGCGCTTGCGGATATGAAACAATACGAAAAGGATGGGGCAGAAGGGAAAAAATTGGCAGGCTTGGAAAAACGAAGAAATGACATTGCCAAACAAAGAGATGATTACACAAAAGACACATTCGGTTCAGTCGCCGAGAAGGTGCGCATGGGGGACAGAGCTGCGCTACAAACGTTTATTGATCAGCAAAAAGCAGGAAACGCGACAGATGAGCAGCTGCTGCCATTTACGCAGGCACTTGAACAGATGAAAAAAGGAGGCGCGGTTGGTGAAGTCTGGACATACGCAAAGCGAGCCGCGCAGTCGGCAGAATCCGCCCGCGCGGTGCAGACCACGCAGCAGCACTTTTTGGATGACGTGGAGCAAGCCGTTGTGTGGGACAAGCGCGGTATCAGCACGCCAACCACGGCTCTCAATGAATACATTGAACAGATTACTCGATCCTTTGGCCAAATGTCTCAGGATGTGTTTATGAAAAACGCGTCCAGCGCATTGCTTACCGCTGTGAGATCTACTGCAAAAGGAGAGCCTGTAAGTGATGGTGACAAAGCCGCTCGTATGGCGTTGTTTAACAAGGGTCTTGAGGGTGGATGGATTGATGATGTGATTTCAGCACTCATGGCCGATGACGGCGCGCGGCTTGAAATAACATCGGCCATGGGGTGGAAGCCGGGTGAAGAAATGACGCCGGAAAAAATCCGCGATATAGAAATGTTGTTCGCGACAGGTGATTTGGAGTTCGCGCAAAATCACGCGGTGGTGTCCTCGTCCATTGACCACCTGAAGCGTGATGGCGCGTCAACCGCGCAATTGTCAAAAGAACAGATTTTGAAAGGAATTGAAACCGGAAATCCGCAGGTTATCGCGGAGCTCCGCGGCATGGATACATCGGCACTGGGAGAACCGATTAAAGTGAAGTTTGACGCCATGTTGAAGGATTCTGCCAATCAGAATAAACCGGGGCTGGAAAAAATGCTGCAGGAAAAGTACATGAAAGTTATTCAGGATAACCAGGCGCAGTTCCAATTTTTGGGTAATCTTCGTGATGTTCAGCTTGGCCGTAATCATGGAGAAAGCGCAGGCTGGTCCATTGCCACGGATATTGAAGGACAGTCGGTCTTTATGCCGTCCAGCGTGGCCGAAGCGCGTAATAATGTGCTTGGAGACGCGAACAAAATGGTTCCTCGAGATTTGTCTCGGGCGCATCCGCACATGCTTGGAAATTTGGAAGAGCGCTTTGGTCAGATTATGACTTCGCTTAACGAAGAGTGGTACAACGGTATCCGCGGCAGAATTGTTGACCATTTGTCGCACCAGAGCAGCGCGCCTCGAACACTCAACATGATGATCGGATTCTCCGCCAGAGACGATATTTCCAAGGTTAAAGCAACGGATGGCTCCGTAGAACTTGGTCTGAGCGGTAATCGGCTTGAAATGATTCGGGATAAATTTGCCGGGGTTCTTCAATCAAAAGGTATATCGCAAGGGTCAAATAGAGAAAAAGCATTCGCGACCGAGAAATTGCTGCAGGATATATTGGTGCCAATGATGAAGCGCAACGTACAAGATGCCGCCATGACAATGGCCAAGGTTGCCGGCGGAAGCACGGTGGACGCGTTGACAAAAGGAAAGATAAACGTTCGGCTGTTTAACAAATCGCACGGCGGCATGAAACGGTACGATAATATTAATGCATTGATGGCGGATATCAGAAAAGGCCAATTTGGAAATATTAGCGGCATGGACAACCTGAGTGATCTGGTACTCTCGGATGAGAGAACAGCAAAAAAAACCAGAGCAGTGGATGACGATGAATAATGAATAGCAGTATGTTTTCAATACCCTACATTATAGGAAAGCTGTATCCGGAGGAATCCGTTGAAAGAAAGAAGCAGCTTTCGGATACCTGCCTGGCGCAAGCTGTGGATTATTCCGGTGTCTCGTGGCAGGGTGCTACAGAGGAAATGATGGAGGACGAAATGGTCCAACTGAACATTATCAGAACCATTGAGCTGAGCCAATATAACGCGGCAGACGATGGCATCATGGAAGGCATCATGCAGTCACTGGAAGAATGGTCAAGCGGGCAAATCGTTTTTCCAAAGAGAACACCCCAAACAGCGGAATTTTTAGAGCGTCTCTATCCGGTGATCGGTTATGTTAATTTTTCTACGCTTTCAACTGTTAGACAATCATTTTTGCTTGGGGGAAGGTTCTTGCTGTTTGGCTGTATTTGGGAGGTGCCGCTGTACGCGGTTGTGGAGAGCGCGTTTGAAACGGTTGCCTTTGTCAGCACCCAAAAGCAAATGGCGGGTTTTATGCGGATTGCCATGGAGACAAATCAGCAGCCATTGGGCACACAAGGCCGAGGCAGAAAAAGCATTGCGGACTGGGTGCGTGCGTTAAAAGAATTTCACGCGGTGCGCGTGCCGGAAAAAGTAACCGACTATATGGAAAATAGTTTGGAAGTGCAGCGTCTTGCCGCGGACGACAGACAGATGCTGGAAAAAATACTGACAGTGTATTATGCACTTGAGACCGGTTTTATTTACAGGGATATTCAGGGCGGCGATTCCGTTCCTCCGCCCGGTTTTGAAAAAAACACGAATGGTAAACCGGTGGATTTTTATGATGCGTTTTTGGATAAATTGTATCGGCTGGAACCAAAGCGGTTTGCTGAATGGCTGTCAGACTATGCGGCTGTTGCCAGGTGGCTGGATTTAACCGGCGCGGACGATATATACATTCGTCGGTTGCTGTTCGTTTTAAAAGAAAAGATTGATGTGTCAAATTCTGAACAAATAAGCCATGTTGTTGGCTTGTTCGAAGAGTTAGAAAAATTAGGCGCAAAAAATATTAACGAAGTCATGTATTTTGATGAACAAAAAGGGTCATTTGTTTGGGATGAGGAATTTTTTGCCGGCATGACAGAAGATGTGATCATCAACCCCCCTCCTTCTCAAAAAAACGCGCAAGGATCTCAAACACAATATATTGACGTCACCCAAGTTGCTCCTACCATAGGACAAAAACCAACTTCATAGTATGCCAGATCAACCAGTACAACCAATTCCCCCTGCACGGCCTATTCCACCGCCGGTTCCTATCGCTTCTGTGGCTGCTACGAACGAACCAACGATTATGGTAAAAAAAGCTGATGGCACAACAGAGCGCGTGCCATTACGTTCTTTGGCCGCATATGCCACACGTCCGCAGCCAAAGCCGGAGCCCGTTGCTATGCCGAAAGAGTCGCCTACGCCACAGGCTACGCCGGAACCGGCAAAAAAAGAAGTACTTTCTATTGAAGAAAAAAAACAACCACCACAACTGGAAGCACCCACATCACTGGTCCCAACCCTAGATGCATCATTGTCAAATGAAACTCCTGTGAAGGACTATTTTGTAGATGCGGCCGCGGCAGCGCGCATGCGTGCGGATGCAGCGGCCAAGATGCCGCCGGCTACCCAAAAAGTAAATGCTCCGGTTGTTCCAAATGACACAAACGAAATGGCCACGGCTTCAACGAATGGCAAAAATGCGGTACAATGGGGTGCAGATGACCATACGTCACTTTTGGACGATAACGAAGATATGCCGGAGCCACATGAACCGGTTTCATCGGCCACGGAACAAAAGGTCACGCGTGTTATAGAGACGCTGCCATTTGATCATACCAAAGAAGACGATGCAAAATTGCAGCCGGTCGTTTTGTCCGCGGTGAAGGGCATACGCTCTGACGAACAGCTGCACGCGTTGCTTGTCAAAGACGCGCGGCAAGGCGGCATGGGATATGATAGCGCAAAGGCGGCTCAAGTGATTGCCACCACACAGATGGTAATGGATGAAATTGTATCAGACAGTGATGACGCGGGGCTCAGTGAAGCCGGATCCGCGCCATCTGTCGCACAGGCAGTGCTTCCAACGAATTCGCCACTGCCCAATATGGTGCGGCAAGAGCAGTCGCCGTCTATCGGCGTTGCTCCGGCAAGACAAAGCATAGAAGGGCGACCGGCGCTCCACGATGTTGTCCCCGTTGTGCGGCAGCAAAAACAGACGGTCGGGCCAAAGGACGAAATGGGAACGCTCACCGTGCTGGATTTTCGTCGCTTGTCATCAAATCCCGCGGAAGCAACCGCGTCACTCATGCAAAAATTGCAGACATTGAAAAAAGAATCGTACATATTGTACGCGCAAGCAAAAGACGCATGGTTTCATAGTCAGCTTTTCATGGACTATGCCAACGCTGTGGCAGGAGCGCTCAACAGCGGGCAGTCACTGCCGCAATATTTATCGGCGGCGGGGGGGGATGAGGCGGTAACCATGGAAGACATGCTCGCGATTGCTGAATTTAATAAAAGTCTTTAGCTGAAGGCTGAACGTACAAAAATTTGACGCTTTATGCCGCAACAGTTCGTTGTTCCACAGTTTATAGATGTTGAGGATAAAATTTTTGGACCGGTGACGGTGCGGCAGTTTCTTATTCTGGTTGTCGCGGCGGGGATAGTGTTTATCATGTATCGCTTGCTTGATTTTATCGGTTTTGCGATTTCATTGGCGCTTGTCGGCGGCGCTGCGCTTGTCTTGGCATTTGTCAAAATAAACGGACAGCCGTTTCATTATTTTTTACTCAATATAACGCAGACAAGGCGTAATCCGCGTTTACGAATTTGGCACAAAGAGTACTCTGCGCAGGAATTGGAATTTTCTCGAAAGTTAGGAACAGAAGACCAAATGGAGGAAAAAGTTGTAGCAAAACGCGCGCGACCGGAGCATATACGCGATCTGTCGCTGCTTGTGAATACGGGCGGGTATTATCGTCCAGAAGAATAAGTATGGCAAAAAAAAGTTCTGAACAAAAAAAAGAGGGAATGAAAAAAAAGAAGGCGGCGCGTCCAACAACCCAGGCGCATCTGCCTATTTCTGAAATCCGCGACGGCGTGGTAATCATGAAGGATGGAACGCTTCGGGCGGTATTGATATCGTCCAGTATTAATTTTTCGCTAAAATCAGAAGAAGAACAGAACGCGCTTATTTCAGCATATGTAGGTTTCTTGAATTCTATTGATTTCCCGCTGCAGATTGTGGTGCAGTCACGTCGTCTTCAGATAGAACCATACTTGGAGCAGCTGGCAAAGATTGAACGGACACAAACAAATGATTTGCTGCGCGTGCAGATAGCGGATTATCGCGCGTTTGTCGGTGAGTTGGTGCAAATAGGGCAAATTATGACAAAAAAGTTTTACATTGTGGTTCCCTATGATCCACTGTCAAATAAAAAAAAGAGTTTTTGGTCTCGCCTTACAGAGGTTCTGCGGCCGGGCAAGGCCCTTCGCCTAAAAGACAAACTGTTTCAAGAACGAAGACGCGAGCTTGATTTGCGCGTTCGAAACGCGGTTGGCGGGCTTTCCGGAATGGGATTGCAAGTGGTACAGCTGGATACGCAGTCTCTGATTGAACTTTATTATTCCACGTATAATCCGGGTATCTCAATGCAGCAACCATTGCAGCCGATAGAAAATTTGCAAGTAGAAACATTGTAACGAACAGCCCCATAATAGTTGCGATGACAGACCAAAAAAATGTTGGTTTTGGCATCGTGACCGTTGAGGTCTGGAACATCATCCGTATGGCTTTTAAACCGGCATTAGGGAAACAATCAAAGATGGCTCGCGAGGAGAACAAGCGGCGCGGGGAGCGTCAAAAACAGGTTCAAGAGGAGCTCATCAGTCTTGAAGAGGAACGCGTGTACCGCGAAGGAACGGTTACTATCCGCGATCTCATCGCGCCATCCGCGCTCAAAGTTGAAACCACGCATATACAGCTTGACGAAGTTTTTTTGCGGACGCTTTTTGTCGTGTCGTATCCGCGGTATATATCTGTCGGGTGGAGCGCGCCGATTTTGAATATGAATCTGACCATGGATATCAGCATGTTTTTTTATCCCATCAAATCCGCGATTATTTTAAAACAGCTCAAAAAGAAGGTGGGTGCGTTGCAAGCGCAATTATCGGCAGACGCGGAAAAAGGCGCGCCCCGCGATCCACTGCGCGAAACGGCGCTGCGCGATATAGAGCAATTGCGAGATGACCTAACGCAAGGGATAGAACATTTTTTTCAATTTGCTTTTTACATTACCGTATACGCGAGCAGCAAAGAAGAATTGGATAACTCGACTGAAGATATTGAAAATATTCTCGGTTCAAAGCTTATTTACAATAAGCATGTGCTGTATCAATCCGAACAAGGCTTCAATTCGACTGTACCACTTGGGATGGATGAACTGTCTATAGCCTTTAACATGAATTCCAGCCCTATCGCGTCATCGTTTCCATTTATCTCCTCAGAGCTTACCAGCGATAATGGCGTCTTGTATGGGATCAATCGTCATAACAATAGCTTGATTTTGTTCGATCGATTCAGTCTGCAAAACGCGAACATGGTGGTATTTGCCACATCGGGCGCCGGAAAATCGTACGCCGTGAAGCTGGAGGTGCTGCGCAGTTTGATGTTGGGTGTTGATGTGATTATCATTGACCCGGAGATGGAATACAATCATTTATCAGAAGCGGTGGGTGGTACATACATCAATATTTCTTTGGCATCAGAAAGTAAAGTAAATCCGTTTGACCTGCCGCGGCCGGTTGGCGGGCAACAGGCGTCCACCGAAGACATCATTCGGAGTGCCGTGATTACCATAAAAGGCCTGATTCGTATCATGATTGGGCAGATGACAGCGCAAGAGGATTCCATTATGGACCGGGCGCTTCTGGAAACGTATGCAAAAAAGGATATCACCGCGTCATCGGATCTTGCGACCGTTGAACCGCCGATCGTTCAGGATTTGGTGGATGTCCTCGAGGGTATGGAGGGCGGAGAAAATCTTGTGCTAAAGCTCAAAAAATTTACAGAGGGAACATTTGCCGGGCTTTTCAATTCTCCGACGAACGTGAACACCGGGAATCAGCTTGTCATTTTTAGTGTCCGAGATCTTGAAGACGAGTTGCGCCCTATGGCTATCTATACGTTGGTAAGCTATATATGGAACATTGTGCGGTCAGAGCGCAAAAAAAGATTGTTGGTAATTGACGAAGCCTGGTGGCTGATGACGCATGAAGATAGCGCGAAATTTATTTTTGCGTTGGTAAAGCGCGCCCGAAAGTACTATTTGGGTGTGACCACCATAACCCAGGACGTAAATGACTTTTTGGGTTCGCCATACGGCAAAGCGATTGTAACAAATTCATCCTTGCAGCTGCTGCTCAGGCAGTCGCCGGCGGCCATTGACGTTATTGAGAAGACATTTATTTTAACACAAGGAGAAAGGTATTTGCTTTTGGAAAGCGCGATTGGCGAAGGGATCTTTTTTGCCGGTCTCAAACACGCGGCGATAAAAATTGTTGCGTCGTATACGGAAGATCAATTGATTACCTCTGATCCGGAACAGTTGATGAAAATTGAGCAAGCAAAGAAAGAATTTGAACGAGAATTGGGAGCAGAGGGGACAACATAAATATCGTCATATGTTTGAGGACAGACGCAAATCATTTTTTATTGGTCTGGGCATTGTTGCCGGCCTTTCGGTGGCTTTTTTGCTGCTATACTTGTTTGTAATAAGAGATTCAAAAACACCGCCGGAGTCGGTTGTTGCCCCGCCGCCCGCGGCAGTGGATCAGCCGGTTGTCTCTGAGCCGGCAGACGTGAAAATTTTTGATGCGCCTGCGGGAGATGTGCAACAGGATTTTTCCGAACAGCCAACCGAAGCGGCTATCCGTCGATTTGTCGTCCAACAGGCGCGCATTTTTGTCGAGCGATTTGGGACATATTCATCCCATAACGCGAATAAACATATAGAAGATGTGCTACCACTTGCTACGCCGGCCATGCAGGCATGGCTTGAGACGCAGTCACAGGTACAGAGTAGTGCGTATACGGGCGCAACCATGAAAGTAGTCGAAAGCTCGCTTGAATCATTTGCAGATACCCGGGCGGTTGTTTCCATTGGGGCGCAACAAGAGCGTCAGGGCGCGGATGGCGTTGTGCGGATGTACTTGCGAGGGACGGTTCGGCTGGTAGCGATTGGCAATGAATGGAAAGTTGACGGATTATTTTGGGAGGATCAATCGTTATAACAGAAAAGATTTTATAGAGGAGGGAATATGGGGGTATTATCTTTAGTTGCGGAATACATGTTTCCGCAGCTGTGTGTAGCATGTAAAAAAGAGGGAACGTCTGTTTGTGGCACCTGTTTGGATTTGGTTTCAACCGTTGGAACTTTTTTTTATCCAAAAAATTCATCACTTGCGTATCTTGCGGCAGTTGGTGAATATGATGAAACAGGCGTTCTTTCTCAAATAATTCAGGCACTCAAATATAGCTACATAGAACAGGTTGAGCATGCGATTGCGCAGCTGATTGGGGACTGGTTTGCGCGGCAAGATCGGACATTTGAGGTGCCGGATTTGATTGTGCCTGTGCCGTTGCATCGGCAGCGGTATGCCGAGCGTGGGTTTAATCAGGCGGATGTCATCGCTAACTGTCTGGCGCGCGTGATTGACGTCCCCCAAGCGGAGCCGCTCATGCGGAAGAAAAAAACAAAGCAACAGGCCAAGTTGGATAAAACCGCTCGGTTACAAAACGTATCGGACGCTTTTGTTATTCGCAAGGGCGCGCAGGTAGACGGGAAACACATTCTTGTTGTTGATGATGTGTACACCACGGGCGCGACCATGGGTGAGTGCGCCGAAATACTACATCGCGCCGGTGCGTCGCGTGTGACAGGGTTTGTATTGGCGAAGGGAGAGTAACCGGTTTGGCTATATTGACTTCCCGCGCTGATTTGATTATAGTAGAGCAGCTTTTTGCATTTCAAAAGTAGAAAATTTGAGGATAACATCTATTGTTCTCAACCGATGGAGAGGTGGCTGAGTTGGTTCCTTCGGCACGCGGTGCCTCAGGATAAACTCCAGCTCCGCTTTCTCAACATACTTAATCATCGAATGAGGATAACATCTATTGTTCTCAACCGATGGAGAGGTGGCTGAGTTGGTCGAAAGCGGCACACTGCTAATGTGTTGCCCCGACTCATTGTCGGGGCCGCGGGTTCGAATCCCGCCCTCTCCGCAACGAAAAATGGCGATAGCCATTTTGAGTGAGCCACATGATGACATCAGGTCATTTTGCCTGGCCATTATTCTTTGTAGGGTGGAGGGATGGCTGAGCGGTTGAAGGCGACAGTCTTGAAAACTGTTGTGGATGAAAGTCCACCGTGGGTTCGAATCCCACTCCCTCCGCTTTACAAGGAATTTTGTTAGCAAACTGGTCTGGTAAGTTAGAATCTTGAAAACTGTTGTAGATGAAAGTCCACCGTGAGGGTCGCCTGCCTGCCGGTAGGCAGGAATCCCACTCCCTCCGCTTTACAAGGAATTTTGTTAGCAAACTGGTCTGGTAAGTTAGAATCTTGAAAACTGTTGTAGATGAAAGTCCACCGTGGGGGTCGCCTGCCTGCCGGTAGGCAGGAATCCCACTCCCTCCGCTTTACAAGGAATTTTGTTAGCAAACTGGTCTGGTAAGTTAGAATCTTGAAAACTGTTGTAGATGAAAGTCCACCGTGAGGGTCGCCTGCCTGCCGGTAGGCAGGAATCCCACTCCCTCCGCTTTACAAGGAATTTTGTTAGCAGATCTGGTTGAAACATTTTTTCTTGAAAATGGCTGTGAATAAAAGTCAGTTGTGAGGCCTCCGATTGAGGTTTTTTATGTGTACCCAGTGTTGCAAATGTAACAATTTTGCTATACTACGCTCAATATGCAAAAATCTGATCCACAACCAAATACTGTTTTTGAGATGATTTTGGATAATGAGAGAGACGGTGCTGCCGCGGTCCCGACAGAAAAGAACAGGGTTGATACTGTTGGCTGGGAATCCGCCGAGCCGGAAGGGCAGCTTGCCATTGATGTTGCGCAGGATGAAAAAGATATTATTATCGTTTCAACCCTTGCCGGCGCAATGCCCGACCAGCTGGAAGTATATGTCCATAACGATTTATTGACGATTCGTGGTGCACGGTATAATCCCCTTGAACCACAGGAATATTTTTATCATGAGTGCTTTTGGGGAAAATTTTCTCGGAGTATTGTGCTGCCGGTTGATGTAAAAGGAGATTTGGCTCATGCGGAATACAAAAATGGCGTGCTCATTGTCCGTATCCCAAAGGTACAATCCCATAAAAAAATCCAGGTAACTATTGTTGAAGAGTAACTGCGTTTATGAATGAACAGTTGGATAAAGTAGTGCATCCGGAAAAACACAGAAGGTGGCAACGAGTGTGGCTCACCTTGCTTGTGATTTTTGTTGTGTTGGGTTCTACTGTCACAGGCCTGGTCGCATATGGAAATAGCTACGCCGGCGTGGTTGTTCCTGGTTTGCACATTGGAAACGTGCCAATTGGTGGCATGGACCGCGAAGAACTCAAATTTTTTTTGCAAGACATGAATGATAAGCTGGTAACGGACGGATTCCATTTTTTTGTGAAAAGACCGGACGGGCAGACACAAGATTTTGTCATGTATCCGGTGGTTGCGACAGAAACAACGTCATACGAGTTGATGGTCATTGACATTGATGCGGAAGTGGATCGATATATTGCCTATGGGAAGACAGGGAATTTTTTTACGCGTGCAGGAGAAGTATTAAGAGCACGAGTCCAACAGCCGTCTGTGCGCGTTCGGTCAATTTCCGCTGCCGAAGAGAATATCCTTTCAACGCTGTCGGATTACGTATCACCATTTGAGCAAAAAGCGGTCAATGCCGGTGTCCGTATAGATACGGTTCAGCCCCTTGCTTACAAGATTGTCACCTCATCGATGGGTATTGAATATAGCTATGACGGGGTTGTTGACCAATTGATCGACAGCTGGTCGATGCTAAGTTCTCCGCAGATAGAATTGATTCCGGAGGTGACCGAGCCGTCCATCCGTGAACCGGATGTCGCGTCTATTGTGTCACGATTGGAGCAAGTGCTTGACCATAACGGACTTGTGATTGAGTTTTCAGATAGCCTGGGTATTCCTCACCGATGGAACATTACCTCACGAGATGTTGCTGATTGGCTTGATGTTCAATCCGTGGAGAATGATACCTTTGTGTTTGGACTCAATAAGGAACGGGTTCAAACATTTTTATTTGAAAAAGTTTCGCCCGATATCACGGTGGAAGCAAAGGACGCAAAGTTTCAGATTAGTGGTACGGGTCGTGTAACAGAGTTTCAGGGGTCTCGTGCCGGCGTGACGTTGGATGTTGACGCCACATATGACCGTATTAACAAGGCTATTTCCGATAGAACCTTGCATGATGAAGGCATCGCAACGACAATTCAGGCTGCGGTAAAGACGGTGGAGCCCATGGTGAGTACGGGTGAAATCAATGACTTGGGAATTACAGAAGTGCTTGGGACAGGTGTGTCCAGCTACGCGGGCAGTCCGGGGAATAGAATAAAAAATATTAGAAACGCGGTCCGCAAGCTCAATGGCGTCATTATTAAACCCGGTGAAAAATTTTCTGCCATTGAACAGACACAACCATATACAATCGAGGGTGGTTATTTACCTGAACTCGTAATAAAAGGCGACGAGATCAAGCCGGAAATCGGCGGGGGCTTGTGTCAAATCGGGACGACGCTGTTTCGCATGGCAATGAGGTCAGGCATGCCAATCACTGAACGCCGGAATCATTCACTTGTTGTCAACTATTATAATGACCTATCAAACGGTCTGCCCGGCACGGACGCCACTATTTATGAGCCGTCTCCGGATTTCAGTTTTTTGAATGACACCGGTCATCATGTGCTTGTTCAGACGGTCATGGATGAATCAAAACAAGAACTCCGGTTTACGCTTTGGGGTACCAATGATGGAAGAAAAGGGACATACTCGCCGCCGGTTGTGCAGCGGTGGATTGGATATGGCGAGACAAAAATTATTGAAACAACAAAATTGGCTCCGGGCGTGAAAGAGTGCCAACATGCCTATACCGGCGCAGATGCCAGTTTTACCTATACGAGAACACTAGCAGACGGCACTGTGGAAAATAGAATTTTTGAAAGCCACTACCGGCCATTACCACAGATTTGCTTGGTTGGGATTGACCCAAATGCCGCCCCCGCCTGCCCAGAGGGGGAGGAATGCATCACACCGGAGACTTCTTCGGAGTCTGATTCTGCCGCTCAAAAAAACCAGAGTGAGCAGTTGCTGAGTGATTTGAAGCAGGATGGACTCATAGTACTGGAATAAGGGCCAAGACGGTCAAAACAACACGAGAGTCTAAACATTTGTTTAGGCTCTATTTTATTATTCAAAATATCCAGTCAATTGTTTAGGTTCTAGAATCTTGACTGTCTGGATTCTGTATCTGGTTGTTTGGCTCTTTTTTTTGTCCACAGGGGGTAAACTTGACAAATGCGCTAAATACAGCTACATTTGCTTGTTGCCCCTTGGGCATGTGGTGGCCGCGGTGGCCCCACGATTTTGGGGCCGGTGCCCCGCAAAAAGAGGGGAAAATGAAGAAAAAGGAAAGCGGTCCGGTCGCGCCACCGCACACGGTGGACGATTTGCGCCGCGTGGCACAGTTTTTGCTCGTCCCGGAGCGTTTGGGCAAGACGCTCGAGCAGTGCCTGGACGAGCCAACGATTCGAGCCAAGCTGGTGCAGCATTGGCTCAATGGGATTTACAACGCAGAGCGTCTGGTCGAGCTGACGTGCCTGGAGCAGGCGCTGAGGTTCGAGTACCGGCGGCGCGTGCGCGGCGAGGCCTGGGTACTCTCCTACGGAGGGGGAGCGTACGAGGTCACAAGCACAGATGTCCTGGTAGAGTCGGATGCGGGCGATCAGCCGAGCCGCTGGCCGAACGACCGGCAGGTCGTGGCAGAGATCGCGCCGATCGCGCGGGACATGCTCGGGCGATCCGGCACCACTCTCAACCTCATCGTGTGCCTGACGGATAGGCCCGTTATGAAGCAGCTGGTCGCCTTGTGGAACCACCAGCTAGAGGTGATTGAGGCTATTCTGCCGGCGCTCGATCTGCTCGGCTGTGGCGTCACGCCGCAGAGCGCGGTGATCAGCGGCTGGCGAGTACTGCTTGTGACTGCGCCCCCCCCGGATCAGTTCTCCGACGAGATCTCGGAGGAGGTCGATGAGGACGCGGTTCTTCCTTTGCCCCCCTCTTGCACCCCCCCGCCTATCCGGCTCTCGTAGCCGGTGGCAGACAATTTTTCCTTGTAGTCTGTAGAGTCCCTTTGCTGGGATTCCGGACTCATTTCCATGCGCGGCCCCCTACAGGCCGCGCGAATCATTTTTGGCTTATTTCAGCCAAAAATGAGGTTGTTCACAGTGTCAGACTTGACATATTAATCGTTGTGTGGTATGGTATGGCGTCGTCACAGTTGTGAGATGATCAGACGACTTCATCAAACAACACACTCTTGAGCCTGAGCGAGCGTATCTCAGAATTTGAACGATATGGCTGCAGTGCTCGAGAATATCCTCCCCGTGGATATAGAGATGATGTTTACTCGTTGTCAATATCTCTCTGTATCCACGACCCCGCGTAAGATTCGCTTTGCTCATCTTTGCGGGGCTGGACGAGGATTTAGAGACATCCGGTGTAGGTTGGGAATTATTTTCCACCTAGTGCGGATATCTCTGTATCCACGACAAGCATGGAGGTCAGTGTTCGGCCTGTGCCGGTTCCGACTTGCACCTGTCCCAATACTGACCTTCTTGGATACAGATTTCGAGCGCTCTGCGCTCAACAATATGCTAAAAAAAATACCTGCCAAAAGGCGGGTGTTTTTTATTTGTAATAAATTTTGGATTGCCACGTCGTTCCGCTGCTCGTGGGTGGTGGGACTCCTCGCAATAACGGACAAAAACGTTACTATTCATTACTCCTTATTCCTTATTCTTTACTTTACCCAATCACCTTATCGATAATCCCGTACGCGACTGCCTCCTTAGCGCTCATGAAGTAGTCACGATCTGAATCCTTTTCTATAACCTGCAGTTTTTTCCCTGTGTGATCTGAAAGAATTTTGTTCAATCTATCTTTTATGCTCAGAATCCGCTCCGCATGAATTTTGATATCACTGGCTTGTCCTTCCATTCCACCCATGACTTGGTGAATCATCACTTCTGAGTTTGGTAGTCCAAATCGTTTCCCTTTTTCACCGGCAGCCAAAAGGACTGACGCCATGCTGGCTGCCATACCAATGCAAATGGTTGATACATTTGGTTTTATATACTGCATGGTGTCGTAAATCGCCATGCCGGCACTGACAGATCCGCCGGGAGAATTGATGTATATTTTAATGTCCTTTTCAGGATCTTGATTTTCTAAAAAAAGCAGTTGTGCAATCATGGTGTTGGCAACATGATCGTCAATTTGGCTGCCCAAGAAAATAATTCTATCTTTGAGCAAGCGAGAATATATATCGTACGCGCGCTCGCCATAGTGCGTCTTTTCAATAACCGTTGGTATCAAATGTTGTGCTGTCGGTGTATTTGTAGGCATAGGATAAAATATTATGTGAATATAGTATAACAGATATTAACAGAACACATAACAATGGTGACGTAACACGCGACACTGATAGCCAAACACAATTGTGTCACGTTACCAGTGTCGCGTGTTTTGTAATATGCTTTGTTTTGAAAAAAGAACCTCTAATTCAGAAAGAATATGTTCAAGCGCCTGCTCAACAGGGCCCTCAACGGTGAAGCCTGCTGCTTTTTTGTGTCCACCACCGCCAAAGTGTTTGGCCATGTTCGACACATCAACATCATCGCGGGTTGTGCGGAAACTGCCTTTCACCGTCCCATCGGTTTGCTCTTTGAGAATCATGCCTGCATGACCATCGTCAATGGCATTCAAAAAATTAGTCACACCGGAGATGTCATCTTCAGCCAAGTCAAATTCCAGTAAATCATCTTGTTTGAGATAGGTATACACAATACCCAAGCTGTTGTGCTTGGTCAAGCGTGAAAAAATTCGCCCCCAGAGCTGAAAGGCAGTGAGTGGGGTGTTTTTGTAGATAAAATATTTGATGGAATCAAATCGTGCGCCTTTACCAACAAGTTCACTGGCTACTTCAATCGCACCTGCCGACGTGGCCGAATTGGTAAAGTTATCCGTATCCGTAATAATGCCGGTCAAAAGACTGGTTGCCATGTCCGCAGAAATCGTTGCGCGGCAGAGTGTTAAAAGGCGATACACAATTTCTGATGTTGATGATGCGTGGGTAATAACCAAATTGAGCGCACCGTAGTGTTCGTTTGTAATATGGTGGTCAATATTAATAATGGTGGCATTGGGTTGTTTTTTCATTAATTCTTCTACACCGGCATAGCGCAGGTCACCTGAGTCGCACACCACTATAACATCAAATGGTTTATCCCAAATGGCTGTATCTACAATGAGTTTGTTTTCGGGGTTGAGGTACGATAGCTGCTTTGAGACGTCGGTCGCACAAAAAATTGAGTAGTTTTTTTTCATTGATTCAAGCCAGCCGGCAAGCCCACTGACTGCCCCCATGGCGTCTCCGTCCGGGTTTTTATGAGGTACCAAAAGAATTCTATCTGCGTGTAGAATTGCGTCATGGATTTGTTTGGTAATATGCTTCATATATAATTAGGGTCGAGACGGTCAAGACCCCAGAGCCTAAACAATTGTTTAGACTCTTGTGTTGTTTTGAGCGTTTAGGTTTTACGTTTAGATGCTTGTGTCGTCTTGATGGTCTTGGCTCTATTAGAGCCGATGCGCTAGTCTACAGGACTTGTTTGAGACTGTCAAGGCTGTTATACTAGATGGCATTATGTATCTCAAATCCATTGACATACAGGGTTTTAAGTCGTTTGCGCAAAAAACGACTCTTGATTTTTTACCCCCAAAAGATACCAAAAACAGCATTACTGTGGTGGTGGGCCCCAACGGCTCTGGAAAGAGTAATATATCCGATGCCATCCGGTGGGTTATGGGTGAGCAGAGTATGAAGCAGCTTCGGGGGAAAAAGGGATATGACGTTATTTTTTCCGGTTCCGAAGGCAAAGGGCAAATGAGCATGGCCAGTGTTATGATGACGCTTGACAACAGTGATGGCCGCGCGGATATTGATTATGACGAGCTTGTGATAGGCCGCAAATATTATAGAGATGGTGAAAGCGAATATATCATTAACGGAAAGTCTGTTCGGTTGCTTGACTTGCAGCTATTGCTGGCAAAAGCCCAATTTGGTCAGGGGTCGTACGCTGTTATAGGGCAAGGCATGATCGATCGATTGCTGCTCCAATCACCACAAGAGCGAAAAGATTTTTTTGATGAAGCATCAGGAATTAAAGAATTTCAAATAAAACGCCATCAAGCCGCGTTGCGACTTGATAGAACCGATCAAAATCTAACACAAGCGGATTTATTGCTGAATGAAATATCGCCGCGTCTCAAACTGCTTTCGCGACAAGTAAAAAAATTGGAGCAGCGGCAAGAACTTGAAGTGGAATTGAAAGAATTGCAGGATCAATATTATGTGACACTCTGGCAGCATCATCAGTCGCATATCGATGCGCTGCGAAATGATATTTTTGATTTGGCGGACGAATTAAAAACGTCGCAGACAGCACTTGATGGGATTCAACAAGAGTTGGCATCCCTTGCGCACGAAGGATCTCGTCAGAGTGCATATGCCAAACTGCAGCGCGCGTACCAAGAAGCGCAAGAGCATATGAATACACTCGAGCGTGAGTGCGCGCTTTTAGACGGGAAGTTGCACACGGAATACTCTCGGTCAGGTCATCAGCAACTTGGCTGGCTGGAAACAAAGGTGGCGGATTTAAAGCGGCAGCAGAAGAAGCTTGGCGATGAAGTAGAGGAGCTGTCAACACAAAAGAAAATAGCAGAAGCACAGATCGATGATTTGCGCGCGACTGTTGACGATGCCAGTGTTCACAAAGCATCGCTCAAAGGAGAGATTTCATCACTTGAAACAGAGTTACTTCGTCTTAAAAGTGTCCAGTCTGAATTTCATATCACCGGCTTCCAGGCCGTTCAGGCCGTGCTTGAAGCGGGAAAGCGGCTGGGAGACATTCACGGTGTGGTGGCGCAACTCGGTCAGGTTGATAAAAAATATCACATGGCACTCGATGTTGCTGCCGGCGGTAGTTTGGCGTCCATTGTTGTAGGTGATGAAGATGATGCGCGCTCATGTGTTGAATATTTGCGTTCAGGAAGGTTTGGTGTGGCTACTTTTTTGCCACTCAGTAAAATAAAAGCGCGTCCGATTCCGGGTTTTGTCCATGATATGTTGCGTCATCCAAAGGTACATGGATTGGCACGGGATTTGGTGTCGTACAAAGATCGATATGAAGATATTTATTCCTTTGTATTTGGATCCACCATTGTCGTTGAAGACTTTGCTGCGGCAAAAGAGATCGGTGTCGGTCGGGTTCGTATGGTCACGCTCGACGGTGACCTGTTTGAAACATCGGGTGCTGTAAAGGGTGGTCACAGACAAATCCGTCAGCATGGCATTAGTTTTGCCGGCGGCAGTACGGCGGAGTACGCGGCCGGAGCAGCAGAAGAATGTGAGCAGACCATTTCATTCAAGCACGATGCGTTGTCTGCCGCAGAAAAGGAATACGATATAATAAGCAGTGCGTTGCGTGAGAAAGAATCGCATGTGGGAGGCATGCTCAATAAAGCGGAGCTTTTAGTCGGTCAAAAACATACGGTTGATAGCGAGCTTGGAACACTTGAGCAAGAGCTAACACTGTCACAGATGAGTCCGGAACAGGTGAGCGGTGTTATGCAGTCACTGGCAAAAACAAAGTCAGATTTGGAAAAGCAAATTCGCGTGGCAGTAAAAGAAGTGGAAAAAGCCGCAAACCATATTGATTCATTTAACAGTGAAGAAGAACAAAAGAAGCAGCGGGTATTTGCACTGCAGGATGCCATGCAAGAAGAACAAAAAAAGGTGAACGCTGTTGTTGAAAAGAAAAATACAAAGCAGGTGGATTTGGCAAAATATGAAACAAAGCAGGAAGATTTACAGTCTGAATTATATCAGGAAATACATACGTCGATTCAGCTCATTTTAGACAGAGGCATAGCACCACTTTCACTTGAGGCATTGGAAGATACGCAAAATGAAATACAAAAGAGAAAATATAAACTTAGTTTAATTGGCGGTATTGATGAAGAAGTAGTAGCTGAGTATGAGGAAACACGTTCGCGACACGAAGGGCTTTCCGCGCAGCTTGATGATTTAAAAAAGGCGCACACAGACTTAACCAAATTGATTACAGAGCTCGATTCGTTGATGAAGAAAAAACGAGGCAAGGCATTTAAGCAAATTCAAAAAGAGTTTACGCGCTATTTCAGTATTTTGTTTGAAGGGGGCAAAGCGGAATTGGTAGAAGTCTATGGAACAGAAGATGCTGCGGATGACAATAGCAGTTTTGATATGCCAAACGATGGCATACCATCTGAAGAAGTATCTGAAGGAGATGCCGCGCCAAAGAAAAAACAGTCAAAAAAAATATTGCAGGGCATTGATATCAATGCGTCTCCGCCCGGTAAAAAAATTAAACATTTACAGGCGCTTTCCGGTGGTGAGCGTACCATGACGTCCATTGCGCTCATGTGTGCCATATTAAAAACAAATCCGTCACCATTTGTTGTTCTTGACGAGGTCGAGGCAGCCTTGGATGAGGCAAATACATTGCGCGTCGTGAATATTTTGCAAGATTTGTCCAAGGAGTCTCAGTTCATCATTATTACGCACAATCGCGCGACCATGCACGCGGCAGATGCATTGTATGGGGTAACAATGGGCCAAGACGGTATTTCTCACTTGTTGAGCGTAAAAATGGAAAATGCATGAGCGTCGGTGGACCTCTATACCAAAGATGGACTTGACCAGTCCATTTTTATTTTGTACCCTATGTGTTCAATCGTGGAGGAAAGATGCGCGCCATTTCATTGGCTGTCTTGACCAATCGGAACGTGATCACATTCATGACGGATAAGAACGAAGCGCTGGGTGTTCGGCGTGAAGACGTGCAGCAGTCCACGGACTCTGGTGAAGCGGCACTCCGATGGGGAAGCGCACCGGTCATGGTCGCGCAAGAGTCGGGTGAGATGGCCACCGGAACCTGTCAGCAGGTGTACCGGTGGGTCAAAGACCCGAATGGGAGGACGTTCTGTTCCGGTGTGATCAGCACCAGATCCAAGAGCGGCTTTTGCACCCTTATCTAGATGGACAGCATATCATCCTGCCCGGTAAAAGGAGGCACGCCGAGTGCTGGAAGAGCTCGGCATAGGATCAATCAATATGATGTATGCGTATGTATTGATCCTATAAAAAAAGTGAAGCCGGCAGAGAATCTGCCGGCTTTGTTGCACAAAAAAAGTGATCCCGCTAGGCCTGCTCGGCCTCGGTGATCGCACGTTCCACCTGCACGATAAGTCCCTCGTTCGCGGGATAGACCGTCCGCCCCTCCATGCGCGTGAGTGCAAAAACGCGCGGTTCTCGCGGAATCTCTACTTGGTCGGTCGCCTGATCTTTGTAGGCAAGAACCTGGTAGTGAGAGGCGGGTCCATCACCCTGCGACGGCATGATTTGGACGATGACGTCCATACCAATGGCAGGGGCGGGATACCAGTAGATTCCGCCCTGTTTCCACTCTTGCATTGTTCCTCCACCTGTTTGTTTACACAAATTACTCATTTTTTGGCTTGGTGTCAATGAGTCTTGACTTTTGGCGGCTACTGGTCTATACTGCTGCCTACCGTTCACTACGTGTTATCAATTGACAAATATCCATGAGACATTTGTCATTGGTTATTTGACATTTGTAATTTTTATATAGGTATGTTACGAATAAGGCTTCAAAGAATTGGAAAAAAGAAAGCGCCGGTATATCGCATGATTGTGTCTGAGCGTGAAAAAGACACACAGGCGGGGACGCTTGAGACGTTGGGAAAATATAATCCTGTTCTTAAAGATAAAGTGATTGATTTGAATGTTGAACGCATCAAACATTGGATTTCGATGGGCGCTCAGCCATCAAATACCGTTCATAATTTACTTGTGAACGCGGGAATTCTTTCGGGAGAAAAAGCCAAAGCGATTACCATTACAAAAAGACGGAGAGGAAAGTTAGATGAAAAAAAAGCCGCTGATGAAGAGGCAAAGAGTGCCGCTGCCGCTTCTGAGGAAGTGGCACAACAAGATGTCCCTGAAAACGAAGACGAGTCGCAACAGCCGGTGGAATCAGCTCCTGAAGAGGCTCCCTCTACGCAAGAGGAGTCGCCGGAGGAAGAAGCTGCTCCTGCCGAGCAGGGGCAGCAGACCGGAGAAGAAAAAACAGGTGTGTAATATTCGTTGACGGGTCGTTGCCTGCATGCTATACTCGTCGCCACAAGAACATATTGTTCTTTGCCCTTTATTCAATAAAGAATTCGCTCGATATGGAACAAGACCAAGCGTTTCTCGAGTATGTCGTAAAGGCAATTGTCAACAATCCTGATGATGTAAAATCAACACGAACGGTTGACGAGAGAGGTGTCCTTATCACGTTGGATTTGAATCCGGGTGATATGGGCTATGTTATTGGTCGACGTGGACAGACCGCCCGCGCGATTCGCACCCTTTTGAAAGTTGTCGGTGCAAAAAATAACGCACGTGTAAATCTTAAGATTAATGAACCCGAAGGTGGCCGTGGCCCGGCGCCACGATCCTCCGGCATGGATCGGAATCATGACATGGATCGTGACCATCATGACAGAGGTGCATCAGACCGCGGTCATGATCATGACCGAGACCGAGATCGTGATATGGACATCGACACAAGCGCTGTCGATACCCTAAGCATTTAAGAGTTATCCAAACAATCCCCCGACCGAATCGGGGGATTTTGGTTGACAAAAAGATAATTCCACAGTATTGTACGTCGAACGCGGCGTTTGAAATGATCGAGCATATACGGTATACTCATTGGCACAAATTGGAGCGTCCCGCGAAATTGCGGGAAGGTCAATGGACTTATAGCTCAGTTGGTTAGAGCGCTACATTGACATTGTAGAGGTCAGTGGTTCGAATCCACTTAAGTCCACGGCGCGATGAGCGTCCCGCGCTTGATGCGGGAAGGTCCCATCGACGACAACATAAGTAAAGCGGGCGATTAGCTCAGATGGTTAGAGCGCTACACTGATAATGTAGAGGTCCCAAGTTCGATTCTTGGATCGCCCACTATGAAGAGGGGGATTCTCTATCTGCTTGCAAGCGAAAAAAATGGCCATGGTTTTGATAGGATGTTGGTGGTTTGATTCTATTGTTGTCGCAAGATCATTCGAATAAAAAATAAAACAAAAGAAAAGAAAAGGAAGCTGCCGCCTCAGTTAATAGACTACTATATAGCCTCTATGGACAGAGCGTCCCGCACGTGATGCGGGAATGTCCCAAGTTCCCTGCCTGCCGGCAGGCAGGGATTCTTGGATCGCCCACTATGCAGGGGGGGTATATCTGGTAAGAAGAAGGTCCCACTTTTGATTCCATGACTCTGTTTACCACACGGGAAAAGGAGCTGTAGTATGTCCAAAAAAGCAGTATTTCGCTGTTTTTTTTCATATTTGCATTTTTGTCCGAAAGGGGGTATAATGGGAACCTAAATTGCCCTATTTTTCACTCTATTGAGCCTAAAAGCTATGTCCGAACAAAACGATATTACAGAGCAAGAAGTTGGCAGGAGTGTCTTTGGTATTATCGGCCTTTTTTTTCTTGAGCTCATAAAGGTTGTTGTCCTTGCGGCCATTACGATTGGCCTTGTCCGTTATTTTTTGTTTAAGCCCTTTTATGTAAAGGGGGAGTCAATGGAACCGACATATGAGCCAAGTGATTATCTTATTATCGATGAATTAACATATCGATTCCGCGAACCTGCGCGCGGGGAAGTGATTGTCTTTCGTCCGCCTGTTTCGCAAAAAGATTTTTATTTAAAAAGAATCATAGGTTTGCCGGGTGAGCGTGTAAAAGTACAAGACAATAAAGTTATTATTTACAATAGTGATAACCTGCAAGGTGTGGTTGTCCACGAGGAGTATCTGACTGAGGAAACGCCGGGAGATATTTCCTACACGCTGGGAAGCGATCAGTATTTTGTACTCGGCGATAACAGAGACGCAAGTTTTGATTCACGGCGCTTTGGTCCGATTGCGCGAGATTCTATTGTAGGGCGCACCTGGGTACGCGGTTGGCCTGTTACACGAGTTCAGTTGTTTGAAAAACCGGATTATAATTTATAGTGTTTTATTCGTTTGTCGTTAGACGTACCGTCCTACATTTTTCACTCTTGATTTTTTACCCCTATGTCTCCAAAAAAGAAATCCGCGCCGGCAAAAAAACCAGCAACAAAGAAAAAAGTTGCGGACAAAAAGGAGGCGTTGAGTCCTGCTGTTGCGAAGCAAGAAAAAAAAACACAAAAATCATATCAAAATGTGCGTGGCATGAAAGATATTGTGCCCTCGCAAGGAGGCCAGTGGCTGCGCATGTTTGATGCCGCACGAAGCATCGCGGAAAGCTATTGCTATGGCTATGTGGAAACACCTATTGTTGAACAGGCACAGCTTTTCGTCAAATCCCTGGGGCGCGGTACTGATGTGGTTGAAAAAGAAATGTACGTTTTTGAAGATAACGAGGGCACAAAAATAGCACTGCGTCCCGAGTTTACCGCCGGCATCGCGCGTTCATATATTTCTCATGGCATGCTCAGTCTTCCACAACCTGTCAAAGTTTGGACAGTGGGTCCTTTGTTTCGCCATGACAGACCTCAATCCGGACGATATCGTCAGTTCCACCAGTTCAACTGCGAGGTGATTGGTGAGAGAAATCCGGTATCAGACGCCGAGTTGATCAGCATGGCGTATAATTTTTTACGAGATCTTGGTCTTCAAGCGGAAATACACATCAATAGCATTGGCACGTTTGAAGATCGACAAAATTATATTGTGGAACTTGTGGGATATTTGCGAAGTAAACGATCCTATTTGTGTGAAAATTGCAAAAAGAGAATTAGCAAAAATCCGCTTCGTGTCCTTGATTGTAAGGAACTCGGTTGTCAGGAAGCACTTGAAGACGCGCCACAGATTATTGAGTGGTTGAGCGCGGCGTCAAAAGATTTTTTTATGAGCGTTTTGGAATATCTCGATGAATTGCGGATTCCATATGTGCTTACACCAACTCTTGTCAGAGGTTTGGACTATTATACCGACACCGTCTTTGAATTATTCGTCGACGGCGGAAAGGAACAGTCGCAGAGCGCCTTGGGCGGCGGCGGACGATATGATGGGTTACTTGAAGAAATTGGTGCTCGCGAAGCCACCCCTGCCAGCGGCTTTGCTATCGGTCTTGAACGGGTAATGCTTGCATTGAACAAAAAAGAAAAAGAAGAGCAAGAAGGTTCTGACGTTGCAGGCTCCCGACATCCCGCAGGAATTGAAAGACAATTTTTCTTTGCGCAACTGGGAGAGCAGGCGCGCAGACGAACGCTTGCCCTTATTGAGTCTCTTCGCAAGTCCGGGATTCAGCTTGGCTCCAGCTTGGCAAAAGGTTCTCTCAAAGCACAGCTGGAATTGGCAGATAAAATGAAATCGACGCATTCCATTATTTTGGGGCAAAAAGAGGTTCAGGATGGTACTGTTATTATCAGAGATATGGACTCCGGAATTCAAGAAATCATTGATCAAAAGAAGATTGAACACCATCTGCGCAAGCTGATGAAATAAAGAGAATTGTTTGACAAAATAAAAAAAAGTGTGTATTATTATGGTAATATTTATCTAATATCACCGGGGAGGTGAATAGTTGTGTCAGAAGTGAAACGAAAGAAAAACGAATCCTTTGAGGCGTTCTTTCGCCGCGTGAAACAGCAGTGGATGCGTTCTGGCAAAGTCTTGCAAGTGCGGAAAGTACAGCATTTTTCCAAAGACAAAAGTAAAAATGTTTCCCGCAAGCAAGCTGTCGCCTACGCGAAGGTGCAGTCCAAGACTGCATATTTGCGTAAGATCGGCAGGTTGCCGGAAGAAGAAATCCCAAAAAGAGGACGAAGATAACATTATTTTCTATGTCACTGCTGAAGCAGATATATACAGCACGTGATTCAGCCTTAAAGAACCGAGATACCGCAGCTCTAGACACGCTGCGGATCTTGTGTTCAGAGGCTAAAAATAAAGAAATTGAAAAGGGAGGAGAGTTGACAGATGACGATGTTCTGTCGGTCATTCGTACGCAGGTAAAACAATTGAAAGACGCACTTGTGGATTTTGAGAACGCAAACCGGGAGGACTTGGCTGAAAAAAACAGATTTGAAATCGGTATTTTGAATACGTTTTTGCCGGCACAGATGAACGACGACGCGTTGCGAAAGATTGTGCAGGAAACAATGGCAACCGCGGCGGACGGTATGTCCTTTGGTCAGCTCATGGGGGCCGCCATGGCCCGGGTGAATGGGCAAGCGGATGGCAGCAGAGTGAAGGCCATGCTGGAACAAATAATAAATGAAACCGGGTAGGTTCCCGCGTCTACCAATTGGTAGGTTGTGAATAGTGATTGGCGGCGGTGGTTTTGCCAGTCAGGAATCACAAGGTACCAATTTATCAATGTCATCCACGGTCCCATGCTTCCATGGATTCGACAACACAAACGCCATGTACACGGTGGACTGTTAATCGTTGCACTTTTTTTGATTGCGGCGATTTTTATTTTTGTCCGGCCAAGCATGGTCAGCGCGCAGGCCAATGTCGGCGATACCTTTGGAGTTGGGACGGTGGATCAATCAGGTCTTGCCTTGGGTTCCCAGGATATTCGGTTAACTATTGCGGGGATTATTCGCGCCTTTTTGGGATTGCTTGGCATCATTGCCGTGGTTATTGTCATATATGGAGGGTTTGTCTACATGACATCCGGTGGCAGTGAAGATAAAATAGCACAGGCAAAAAAGATTCTTATCAATGGCGCCATTGGATTGTTTATTATCATGTCCTCATTTGCCATTACGCAGTTTTTTATCTCGCGGTTGTCAGAAGCAACCGGTGTTGGCGCGGGTGCTGGCGGTGCGGGCGCCGGGCGTGGCCCGGGTTTTGAAAGTTTTGCCGGCAGCGGATCGTTGGGTTCCGGTATTGTTCAAGATCATTATCCGGAACGTGGTCAGCAAGGCGTAAAACGAAACACAAATATTCTTGTTACGTTTTCCGAGCCAATCGATCCTGCGAGCATTATCGTAAACAGCAATAATACCTGTGTTGGCGACAATGGGCAGGCCACCAATCTATGCGGCCCGGAGAGCAGTCCGTTTTATGGTGATTGCTTTGTCCCCGATGGCGAAGTGTTTAATCGTGCGATTCATTGCGATCAGCTGGATACGGATGCTGTCACTATTGTGGCTGCCGCGCAAGGAGATGCGCCGGCCGGACAGCCAATTCAGGCGTCCGCGCTCACCATATACGAAGACGGAGCCGCTAGAAATGCGTACACGTTTACGTTTAAGCCGCTTGAATTGCTTGGTAGCGGTGAACAAAATATGCAATATATCGTTGATCTCAAACCTATCATTCTAAGAAAGGATGGTACAGGAGCTTTTGAAGGATCACGATCAAATCATTATGAATGGACGTTTCAAACGGACACCACTATTGATGATGTCCCGCCCTTTGTAACGAATGTCTATCCCGGCAGGGGGAGGAACCAAATAGCACCACGGAACAGTATTATTCAAGTTTCGTTCAGTGAACCAATGGACCCAACGGTTGTGCAGGGTCTTTCAGGACCAAACACAGAATTTAATCATATTATTTTTGGTGATCGTGCCGTTACCGGTGAATGGAAGCTGACGAATCGGTATCAAACAGTTGAATTTGTTTCTGACATCGCTTGCGGCCAAAATAGTTGCGGCGATGTTATGTACTGCCTTCCAACACCATCATGCGCGGACGCAGACGAGGCCTGCGCAGAGGATTATGAAGTGTTGATTCGTACGGCAGACGTGATCAACCCCGATGGTCGATCTTTTGAGGCAATTCCATTTTCCGGTGTGATGGATGCATCAGGAAATGCATTGAATGGCCGCAGTGGTGACATTGTAGAGCATGACGCCGGTGAAGCCGATGGCAAACCGCCGGTTGGATTGCGCGATAACGCGGGGAATATTGATATAAAAGCAATTGGCGATCAGGAACGAGCTGAAGACAATATGTGGTGGACCTTTGGTATTCGCAATACCATCGATAGAACGCCTCCATTTATCAGCCGCGTGACTCCTGATATTGATCAAGGCCGCGTGCCCGGCGATGCGCCGCTCTCTATCACGTTTAGTGAACGCATGTGGTATCACACATTGCATAGGAATGTGCGGGTGACCGAGCATCCGGCAAACTTGAATGGCATGGACGATATATGGTTTGCCTTGGATTCGGGTGAAAATGATGCCGGACAAACGGTTGTTACTGTATCGCACAGAGAATTTGGCCCAAACGGGTTTGATTTATACTATTTTCCATCTATTGCAAGTCAGGTTAAAGATGCGCAGCAGAATTGTCTGTATCCCGGGCGTGGTCCTGCAGAAGAGTTGTCCGACTGCACGCGTGATGACAATGGGAATTACGAACATTGTACGGGTGTGGAAGAGAATCCGGTGCGTGATACATCATGCGTAACACAATTTAATAATATAGTACTTCAGCCAGATACGGACACCTGTCTGAATATATTGCGTCAGCCGGAGATAAGTCCGGTCAGTGATCAACCTGTCCAATAATATGAGAATGCGCTTTTTTATTCACATGCGACGATTGATAGCGGCTATTGCCTGTGTGGTTTTGATTGTCGGCGTTGTTGGTGGCGTGCCAGGACACGTTCAGGCGCAAGTTGACGGCGGGGATGTCTTTGGCGTGCAGGCGGTTGAAGGCGGACTTGCCTTGGGCGGCGGTGCGCAGGATTTGCGTGTGACCATTGCCAACATTATTCGTGTCGCGCTGGGGCTGCTTGGCATAGTCGCGCTTGTAATTGTGATCTACGGCGGATTTGTCTACATGACATCCGGCGGGAGTGAAGACAAAGTCGCGCAGGGCAAAAAAATATTGATCAATGGTGCAATTGGTTTGGGGATAATTATGGCATCGTTTGCCATTACACAATTTGTTATCAGCCGGCTGTCAGACGCTACGGGTGTCGGGCAGGTCGCAGGGCAGCAAGGCGGGCCGGGGGGAGATAACAACTGTCCCGGACTCGGGCTGTGTAACCCGGGTGGTGGTGGAAACCAAGTGGATCAGTGTTTGGCAAATGGTGGATTTTTTGTTGTGCGAAGTATCTCTCCAAATACCGATGCCAGTGGCATGACCAATACGGTTATTCGCGTCATATTCAACAACGCGCTTGCGCCGGATACTGTCCCCGAGCAAGTCGTGATAGTATCGCGAGACGGACAGCCTGTTGCGCCTGTTCAATCACGTATTACCGAGCGTACAGTCATTGAAATGGATTTTGGTGACCAAACAGCCGCCTGCGCGCCGGGCGCCGGAGACGAACAGGCGTCGTGCTTGGCGGAAGGCGCGTACACGGTGGAGGTAAGCGATCAATTGAAAGACGCGCAAAACAGACCGCTTGTTATTCAAAATCGATGTGGAGATTTTCCTCGTGTAGCGTCGTTTACAAACAACGCCGACGCGCTCGATCAGGTCAATCCGGTCTTTAGCGCGCCCATTGAAATAAATGGTCTCATTGCCGCGAACCAGGATCAAAATGGTGTATTGTTGTCCAAGGGAAAGCGGTACCCTATTACGGCTGATTTTTCAGATAGGCAAAATAATCAGGGTGGTATATCTTCCGCGCGTATGATGGTGGAGCGAGTGGAGTTGCCGCCGGACGCGCCGGCAGACGTGTTGGGTCCGTATATCACAGGACCAACAGTGCAGGCGGGAACAAACGATCCGCTTCAATTCTTTTATGAACTGAATTTGGGCAATGCCATGCCGGCTCCGGCGCGGTATGTTGTCACGCTGCGTGCCACTGATCTTGACGGCCACTTTGTGGAAGAGCAGGCAAGTTTTATCATTGTAGGAGACCTATGTCAAAACGGAATCCAAGATGAGGGAGAAGCCGGGGTCGATATTGGCGGCGAGTGCCTGGGTGTCGGCGCATGCAATGCGGACTGGCAGTGCGCGTCACGCAGGTGCGAAAATGGGCAATGTATAGCCGCGCCCATGATTACCGGCCTTGACCCGTGGGATGGAGCGGCGGGGAATTTTATCACAATTTTGGGACGCAATTTTGGTAATGATGTCGGGCAGGTGGCGTTTGGTTTTGACGCAAACCAAAATCAGGCCATTGAAGATGATGAATGGATTGACGCGCCGGCTCCGGCGGATTGTGTTGCAGACACATGGACCAGTGACTGGATCATCGTTTCTGTTCCGGACGCGCTGCCAATAGGTTCGCAAAGCGCGGTTCGTGTTGTGCAGGCGGCACCGGCGCAAGGTGAACCGTTTTCAGACACCACAATTAATAATCATGGGCCAAAACCCGGTCCTCGCGCCGGCCTCTTTTTAGTGACCGATGTGCTTCGACCCGGGTTGTGCTCGTTTGAACGTGACGGTGCGCCTGTGAATGGCGGTTTTTCGGGCGATGATATTGTCGCCAGAGGAATCGCGTTCGGCCAAATACCCGGGAATCTTGATTTCGGTGGTTTTAACGCGCAGGTCAGTGGATGGAATGATACAAATATTTTTGCGCAGGTGCCGCAGTTGGCGCCGGGTCGCGTGGGTGTTCGAGTCGAAGTTGGCGATCAGGTGAGCAATGGGCTACCATTTAGCATCGGAGATCCTGCGGACAGAGGTCTTTTACCGGTTATTACGTCTGTTGATCCGGGAAAAACCACAGCCGGCAGTTTGGTCACGTTAATAGGAGAACAGTTTGGAGAAATTGATGGAGAAATTTTCTTGGCTCAAAATGCTGAAACGCTTGCGCAATGCGCGGCCGGGGCTGCCGGATGTATCCGCGGTTCACTGCAGTTGCCGGCTGCTTGTGGTGACACATGGAGCAACCAGCAAATTATTTTTCAAATACCGGTAGGAACACCGGTCACGGAATACAAAATAGCGATTCGGAATGCCAGGGGGTTTCAGACAGATGGAAGCAATGAACTTGCCGTGGAGGCCGGAGAGCCGCTTCCGGGGATTTGCAGACTTGTCCCAAATCAGGGTCCGGCACCATTGCCACAGGAAGCTGCGCCATTGACGTTGACGGGATTGAATTTTTTAAACGACCCAACGATTTATTTTTCACGTCGAGGATTTGATCCGGGTGACATTAGTACCTGGCTTTCTTCTGCGCTTCACGCAAACCCTTGGGGCGGCGATGTGGTTGCCAATGCGGACGCGACACTGGTTCAAACATTTATTCCTGTCGATGGTGCCGGGGTTTCCATGAATCATGGTGCGGCAAGCATTAAGCTGGGTACGGACCTGCTTCAAAGTAATACGGTAACGTACAATGTGACGGATTGCCGTGAAGAAGCAAACGCGCCACAAGGATTTCACTGTTGCATTGAAGGTGAAGAAGCCGGGCAATGGAAACAAGACGGATTGGTCTGCGCCGGTGAGGTTCGTGACGCCGGCTATGTATGGCGGTTTACCACCGGCAGAATTCCAAATATTCCGGAAGTTGTGGAGCAATGTAATGAAGTAGATTGGGATAACCCGGATATTGCCAATATAGACATCCCATCGCCATCACCGTGGAGACAAAACAGAGATGGAGAAAATGTCTGTCTGAACGCCTCTGTTCTTGCGCAGTTCAGCATTGAAATGGATGAGGCCAGTATTAACAATAATACAGTACGGCTGTATACCTGTGCGGAAGCGGCCGGACAGCCCGACTGCACGGGAAACAATAAGGTCCCGGTCGATGGGCAGCCAGCACCTCGCATGGAAGGGCCGCAAACAGTGATAATCTCCGACGGAAATCCGCAATTGCAAGAAAACACGTGGTATCGTGTTGAATTGGCAAACACGATTCAGTCGCAGCAAGTTGTGCAGGTTCTCGGCCGTCCGGTAGAAGAAAATTTTCCCCTTCGACAGACACGGCCATGCGGCGATGGAACCGCCTATTGTTTTGAATTTAAGACAAGCAACGGGGAGTGCGAGCTTGCGGCGGCGTCGGTCAACCCAAACACCTATACGGCACGGTATTTGGGTGTGATTCAGGATCCGCGCGCGTATCAGGATGGTGGCGACATTTTTCAAGAATTACCCAACGTCAATAATCCGGGGAACCCACTGTACTATTTTGTCTGGGGCAGAGGAAACCGCGTTTGTCAGGCATTGAATGTTGACGGATTGGGTTGGGACTGGAGAACAGGTGGGCCGCAGGCGGCCGCGCAAGTATTCCCCAACAATAGGTACGCGGATTCGCGCGCCATTGTGGAGGCCTTGGAGCATACCGCGCCGCAAAGCGTGGACATTATTGCGTCACTGGACGATCAAGATCGGTTTGGTCCAAAAGACGCGTCCAGTGATTTGTTCGTTGACTTGGGCGATCCGCGCGTGAGCAGTTATTGGCCAAACTGCGGTGAGTCATGTACCAATGCCATGATTGGGATGCGTTTTAACAGGGCAATGAATCCATTTACCTATCGAGCAGGAATCACTGTGCAAAAATGTGACGACGAGTTTTGCGATATGCTTAGTCCGGACGTGATTGCGCTTGAACCGTTTAACCCCACACCATTGGAGGCCAGATTTGTGCCGGTATTGCCATTGGAAGAAAATACGTGGTATTTGGTTCAGGCAAGCGATCAGGTGGTATCCATCGGGCGAATTGTTGGCGGTCAGCCGGTGAACGGCAAGCCCTTAATACCATTTTCTTGGAAATTCAGAACAAAATCAGTTGATGGAGAATGCCAGATCGAATCAGCTCGCATCACACCGGATCCGTTTACGGCACGGCAAATTGGTCAAAAAACAAAATATAGTTCCATTCCTTTTAGCGCGTCAGATAGCTGTAGTCCGTTTGGCCAGGAGCTGGATCCTTGGAAGTACGGATGGAATTGGTCAACAGGAGACGCGCGGGTCGCCACGATATCTCAGTTTAAGCGTGAAACCATACCACCCGCGTACTGCGCGTCATCATCATGCCTATATAGTGGATCAGACGTGCCGCTTGGGTACAGCCGCGTGCCGTCTTTGTGTGGCAACGGTATCCTTGAGCCGGGAGAAGATTGTGAAATTGCCGGCCAAGCCGGGCAAGGGGAAAATCCCGGCATTAGTTGTTCATTGTCTTGTCTGCGACCGGGCGCGTCTGACGCGTCGTGTGGAAATGGCCGCGTGGAGCCACTTCTGGGTGAGGAATGCGATACGGCGGACGAAGCGACAAAAGTCTCGTGCGCGAATAATTGTACACGGCTTGGGAGTACCCGTCAGCCACCGGACGGCGCGCTGCAGCAGTCATGGTGTGGCAGTGGCAGTGTAACGGTTGGAGAGGATTGCGATTTGGCGTTGACCATAGAGCAGGTAGAGGCACAGATTGCCGCCGGAGCAGATCCATCAGTGCTTGCGCAGGCGTCACTTGGATGTTCGCAATCCTGTCTACATGTGGGTACACCGTTGTCGCAGTCGTGGTGCACGCTCAATCGCGCGCTTGTTGATCAGGGGCAAATTGTGGGTATCAGGCAAGCGTGCAACGCGGCACAGAGTGTCTGTGGTGATGGTACTCTTGACGCGGGAGAAGAATGTGAATTTATTTCGGATGGACAAGGTGGCGTGCTCGCGGATCGACTGCTTGTTGTTGGCGCGGTGGGACCTGTTGGCGTGACAACCTCAACATTTAATTGTTCTTCTCAGTGTTTGCTTGGTAATTTATGCGGATTGGATACGATTCCTTCAAAAGATCAGGGCGGTGTGTATTGTGACGGTGGCGAGGGATGCTCTCGGGACTGTCATCTGCTTGGCTCTTCTGTCGCGTACAGCACAGCGCAGTATTGCGGGGATGGGCGGGCGGGGATTGGCGAAATTGACGCCTGTGAGGCGGGTCGCGCGATTGAGCCGCAGCAGCAGTTGGGTCAGCTGCCGGTGCAGGTTGTCAGAGCTGTTGGAGGAGCGTTTGACCCGCAGGCGGCTGATCCAAACGCGAATCAACAAACGCAGATTGCCGCTTCTGCCGAGTCAATTCTTGGCGCGGATGGTCAGGTGGGCCAGTTGCGTGCCGGTGACGTAATCCGGGGAGCCGGTGACTACACGCTTCAGTGTGGATTTAGAGAATTCGGTTCGCTCAATCGGTTGGCAACAGCATTTAATAATTGCCCTGATAATTTGGACAACGCGTTTGGAGTTGCCTCCAACTCCTGCTGCTATCCGCGACCTGTGCGGGTTGACCAATATCCGCTTGAAAATGCTCGCAATGTATGTTTAAACACCGCGATTTCCGTCAGTTACGACGGTGGCGCGGCTCTTGCCCAAAATTCCATCTCCGGCAATGTGGTGCTTGCAGAGGGACATGTGGCCGGCTTTGATTGCGCGGCCGAGGGGCTTACAGACGTGACGCCGCAGGTGACATCTATTCTCGCGTACGCCGGAGAAGAGTCCGACGCGCCGGGATTTTTCAGACGACTGTGGCGCTCTATTAAAGGATTTTTTGTGCGATTGTTTGGCGGTGAAGTGTTTGCCCAAGTGGGAGATGTGGGTGTTTGGTGTACCGGCCGTGTCTCGCCAAATCCGGGATTGGAAGTGGCGTCTGCCAATGATCACGCCACAAGTACAATATCCTTGACATTGGATAATATTTTACAATCAAATACCGTGTACGCGGTGGTGGTTTTGGGTGGAGAAAATGGCGTTAAAAATGATCTTGGTGTTAGCATTCGGAGCAATAACCTCGGTGCGGACGCGCGATACGCCACAAATGATTTTGTTACCTTCACTACCGGAGCTGATATCTGCCGTGTGAAAGATGTGGCAGTGGTACCAAACCGGTATTTATTTACACAGCCCGGAGAGACGCATGGCTTTACCGCAGTCATAGAAAGTACCAATGGGCAACGCTTGCAGCCCATTTCACCTGTGTACAACTGGGCATGGAGCTGGGGGCCGCGGGAAAATCCACTGTTTGATATTCCGGCGCAAAACGGTCCATCGGCCAGTTCAACCATAACCATTGCCGCGCGGGCGGTAGAGGGTACATTGCCGGCAGTCGCTCGGCTGACAGTGACAGAAGACGTAACAGAAGTCGATACCGGCAAAACATTCAGCGGATTTACCAATTTAATAGCCGCGTTTTGTGCCAATCCATGGCCGGCGAGAGACCGGTACCCATATCAGGACAATGCCTATAATTTTAGCATGAGCTATTGCGCCGATGCCGGGCGCGCCGATACAACCGTGGATGATTTACCATATCTCAAAGGTCCGGTTATTACCGGTGTTGCCGGTGGCGCGCGGTTATTTGGTGATATCAATGGTGACGGACGTCTTGGCGTAGCGGATTTTCTGTGTTATTCGCAGATCGCTCAGACCGGCAACAGTGCCTGCGCGACCATACCGATTGAACAAGCCGATGTTGACTGTCGACCGGGGTTGACGCTTGTGGAGTCACAGTTTATCCGGCTGCTGGTTGAGCGAGGGCAGTTGCCGTTGATCATAGATGCCGACCAAAATGGAATTCCTGATTGCCGACCGGAAAACAATGTCCTGGGTGGCGTGGTGCGCGAAGATTCTTTACTTCAAGCCTTCTTTTTCAATGAGAAAAATGATGATATCATCGGGATACAAATTTTCAAAAATCCTGAGCGCAAAAACGCCAGAGCATGGATTGCCGCTGAATTCCCTCAAGTGAATTTGGCCGCGATGCAGGATGTCGTTGTTGACGGCTACCGTGGTGTCACGGATGGCAGTACGTTTTATATTGACGCGTTTAATCAAGTGCTGGCCGGTCAGGGTACACGGCAGGTGTATAACAACATTTATTTGTTTAGTGTCAATCCAAATTCGCTTGTCGACACACAGCAGGTGTTTCGGCAAATTATTGATTCCCTTTCATTCAATACGAATATAACTGATTTTGGATACTGCCTTGCGGAGGGTGTTGCGGCAAGGGCCGGTGAAAATCTTCCTCGGTCAGATATTTTCTTATCACATTTAGCTGAGTCAGATACTGCCTGCAGCACGGATTTTGATTGCCAAACGCCGTTTGGCGTGGACCTGCCGGGGACAAATGGTGTCTGTTCAAATGCAAAAACAAAATTTTTACGGGATTGGCAGCGTCTAAACGCGCTTCGGCAGGTCCAGACGCAGTTAAATATCTACTCTGCGGGACGAGTCTCTGAACCGTATCCGCAGTTGGCCGGTGGCACATTTATTCCAAAGTATACCAATTCACGGTGGCCATCTTGGCGAGAGGTTTTGGCAAATCAGGTAAGCAGCGTATTGCCAGCCGACCCGGTGAATACATGGTCAAGTTGTGGCCTGTGTAATCAGCCGGACAGTGAGGGCAAGGAATGGTCGTGCGTTAGCAATGAGGACTGTGCCGGCCGCGGCGCCGGAGACACCTGCGTGGCGCAGGATCCATTAACATGTTGGAGCGCGGACGCGCAAACGTACGCATGTCCGCAAACCATGAGCATCTTTGAATACGAAGCTGTGGGGAATAACAACTATACGATTCACGCGCAACTGGAATATTTTGGGGCGGGTGAAGATATTGTTACAGGAGACGGTGGCTTTGTTGACCCGAATCATTTTACCACCGAGCGCTGGTGTCAATTTGTTCCCGGCGTTGGCGGTATTCACAGTCCGTTTGGCGGCAGGTGTGGTGATGGTGTTGTGAACGATGGTGAGCAGTGTGATCCCGCCGGTACGGTTGTCCGTACAAATGAGGGGAAAGTGGGCGTTTTGGATGTGCTGGGAAATTGCGCGGCGGATGCTGCGCGGCAGTGTTCTGCGAATGCGGATTGTCCTAAGTTTGGGACCATTAAAACAATTGCCTCCAATAGAATGCCGGTAACAACCACAAAAAATGGCTATTGTGGCATACGAAATAACCGAACAGGAGAAATTATTACGTTGGCCAATAAGACCGCGTCATCGCCGCAGGCGCTTGCCGGAATTGCCTGCAATCAGGTGAACGATTGTACAAAAGCGGTCACCTACAATGGTATTATTACTTTGCAGCTGTATAGCAGGATTACAGGAGATATTATTTACGCGAATAGTCCTGCGAAATTTTTTGAAACTCAGTACGCGGGCGGTGGAGACTACCAGCCGGGCTGTCAGCCGGCGGCACCGGATCAGTGTCAAGGGTTTGTGCCCGGCGGACAGGCTCGCTTGGCACAGTGTCCGGGAGGCACGCTTGCGCCGCGATTGTGCACGCCGGAATGCCGATGGGATGTGGGCATGTGTGAAGCGGGCGCTGTCTGCGGGAATGGTAGTGTCGAGCCGGGTGAGTTGTGTGATGACGGTAACTTGAATGGCAAGTATGGACAGTGTGCCGGGCCTGACAGCCTGCCGGATATTGTAGTGCAATTGGGTGGGGGCCTGGGAGGGGGGCAAAGAAATGAACTCCAGGTATCCAGGGCATGCGGGGCACGTCATCCGCAGTATTGTGGAAATGGTGTTCTTGATCTGACCGAAGCGGGGGGTATTCTGGAGCAGTGTGAGAATATTTACAATTTGGATTTCATGTCAGAGACGATAGGTGCTGACAATTCATTAAAGATAAGAATGTCAGCGCTTGGATTGAGTCAGTATCTTCCATTGGCCGACACGTTAACAGATGAAGAAAAGAATTCAATTCAAGAAAATATTACACAAACTGTCTCAGACATATGTGCCGGGGTCTTTGGCGATGGTGGAGTAGCAGAGAGACCGGAAGATTTGCTCTTATGTTTTAGCTTGGGTTACGCTGCTCAGCAAGGTATATATGGCGAATTTATTGAGAAACTTGGGGAATATACGTCCAAGCATTGTAGCGGAGATCCGGGACTTTTGTGTCGAGATAACAGCGACTGCGTGGGAGCGCCACCTGACCGTGCTTTGAATTTGTTTAACTTTAACCCTCGGGATAATTCATACGTAAGTCGTAACTGGAATAATTATGGGAATTGCGTTCCATTTGAACCTGGGACCTTTGGTACCCCATATAATATTTCAAAAGATTTTTCGTGTGGAATCGACTGCCAAGGGCCGGGAGAATACTGCGGCGACGGTATTGTCCAGGATCAAGAAGGTGAGCAATGTGACGATGGCAATAGGGTTGACAATGATGGGTGCAACAATCTGTGTCAGGTGCGCGACGCTGCGCCGGAGCAGATTGCATTAGCCGGTTTGTGCGGTGATGGTGTGATCCAAAATCCAAACGGCAATGGGGTTCCGGAGCGCTGCGATTTGGGGAATAAAAACGGCATTGCCTGCGACCCGGCGTATGGTGAATCGTGTGCCTATTGTTCGTTTGATTGCCGCACGGTGTTGACTGTAGACCCTGTTGGTTTTTGTGGGAATGGTAAAATTGATAGAATCGCTTCCACAACAGTTGGTGGTGTTCAAATTGCCGAATATGAGGCGTGCGATACACGAGACGGGGCAGTCGTGGACATAGCTGATTTTGCGAGATTAATTGCTTCTCAGGTTGGACCGGCATTTATTTCAGAGGAACAAGTGGTTGATGTACAGTGTAGTGATGTTGGCACAGTTTCATGCAACAATGACTGTACAAAAATTGAAACAACCTGTGTTGAATGTGGCCTCACCCAAGGGCAGCCGGGGCCTGTGCCAACCCTGCAGATGCTCAACCCTTTGACAGATGTTGCCGGGAATAATGATCAGAACGTGAATAGGGAGTGGTCCCAGAACATGAGGCGATTTTTGTTCAGACAAAATCCATGGGAGTTTTATGCAAAAGTAACTAGTATTAACTATCCAAATACCAATTTCTTTTCAAGTAACTTAATTGATGCCGGCTGGCGCATCCAAGCGTCGCCCCAGTGTTCCGGTCAATACAAAGTCGCGTTTGCGTTGGAAGAAATTTTCGGGCGTCAGGAAGTTCCACTTGATTTGACTCCGCGTGGCAGCACTGCTGCCGAGGGGGTAGCAGTTAACGCCCTGTTCCCAAGAAAGACCGGAGTCTTTGACTATCCGGTCAATGGAGAAATACAGGCCGTGCGAGACGAAATGATCGTGTCGCCGGCAATTCCGCCCGGGTATATTCGTGTTGTGATCAGATGGGATGGTTCAGTGGATAATGGCGCCACAAAGTTTGTGGGGAATGTGTATAATCCAAATTTTGCAGTCGATCCCGATGGCTCCATCGGGCAAAATGGCCTTGTTAGCTATATGACACTCGGTTGGGGCCGGTGCGAGGCCATGAGCAAAAGAGAGGGTAATAATCGGTTGACAAATTATTGGTGGCCCAAATTTGATTCAGATGGAAATGGGACTAACGATTGTCGTACCTATGGTGGCGATTTGTACATGAATAATGTAACGCATCTTGCGCGGACGTACGCTCAGGCGACGACCATTGATATCAGTGTCGATAGGCGTAGTAAATCGTATGGTTTTTTTGTCCAGGCAGTGTCTGCCGGTGTGGGTGAACCGATTTCAAATTTTAGGAATCATAACGTAACAGTTGAGGTTTATTCAGGAGATTGGGACGAACAAATTCCTGATTTGTCCGTATATCCACCGGTACAGGTGTACAAAATGAACCTGGCCAGACCGAGTGCCAATCCGGCGCTGGCTCGTTATTGGCATGTATTTAATTTGGATAACATTCGTCGTGATCGCCCGGATGATCCACCAAGATACGAAAGAGTCTCTGTCGCGAACAATCAAAACGGTATCATCGCCACAGACATTGTGGACGTGGAGTGTAACATCCCGGTAAACGGTATTTGTAATAGAGGAGCGCAGTAATCTTTAGCAGTTTGTGATATACTAATAACGCTTATGGACGCACCGACACAGGTTTCATATCCGCCGCGGCAGACGCCATACCCGTCCGGTCCGCCACAGAAAAAAAATCGGCTGTTGGCGCTGGCGATAGCGTTGATTGTATTATTTATCATCGCCTTTGGCGGGCTGTACTTTCTCAGCAAGAGACAGGCTTCTTCCACGGAACAACCACCCTCAAATAATGAAGAAAATCTCGGCTTTGCAAACGATACGGATCGTTTTCCAAATGATATAGACAGAGATGGTCTTGATGATACAGAGGAAGAACAAATGGGTCTGAGTAAATTTGATTTTGATACGGACGGTGACGGGCTGAGCGACAGTGCGGAAATAAACGAGTGGAAAACAGATCCAACCAACGCAGATACGGATGGAGACGGTTTTGCCGATGGATATGAAGTTCTCAATGGGTTTAACCCAAATGGAGAGGGTACGATTGAGTTGCAGGAAGAGGCGCCGGAGGGTTTTGTTGAGGAAGAATTATAAAAATAGAAAATTTTTGAGATTAATGATTCGTTTGTATGTTTGATGATCAACTTTCGGGCAGCTCGGCGGGCGGGCAGCCGCCACCAAATTTGCCAATCGGTGAGCCTGCGGACATGCTGGCCAACGCGCCGGCTCCGGCTTCGGTCACGCCGCCGGTGTCATCAGCACTGGGCGCGGGCGTTTTGAGGCCAAAAATTGATCGCGAACCGGACGATCCGTATGCCGGTGTTGATCCGTCAGCCGGTTCACCCGGTGCTGTGACCATCGCGCCTCCGGCTACACCGGCCGGTCCGGTTCCTCCTTCCGCTCCCACTGTACGAGATTTTGCTATTCCCGGAAACCAGCCGGCAGGCGGGGCGCCGGCCGCGCCAATTTCATACGAGGTGAAAGGACCCGGCGTTTCCAGAGGCATCATGACATTGATCATTATTGTTGTTGTGTTGGCTATTGTTGGCGGTGGTGGTTGGTGGGTATACAGTGCCTTTGTTAAAAATACCGCACCGGTAGTGCAGCAGCCTGTGTTGGATCAGCTGGGCGGTTTTAATGATATTGACGAGACGCCGGTGGTTGTACCGGGAGATTCGCAGCAACCCACGGATAGTATTGTTGAAGATACCGACAACAATATATTATTTGGCCAGCCGGTTGATTCGGACGGAGACGCTCTGGACGATGTGCGAGAGCAAGACCTGGGGACAGACCCGGGAAATTGGGATAGCGATGGCGATGGGTTGAGCGATGGCGATGAAGTTATTATCTGGAAGACGGATCCGTTAAATCCGGATCATGATGGAGATGGCTACACCGATGGTGATGAGGTCAAAGCGGGGTATAACCCTGCCGGTCCGGGGCGGTTTATTGTTCCGCCGGCTGACGACGAAACCAGATCACAAAACGAAGTGATCCAAAATTTCGCGCAGGCGTTAAATAATGAATTGAGGCTCACTGTTGGCGATATTGGAGTCTGTACACCAGAGCAGTACGACACGGCCGCGGCCGCAGTGCTTGCCAATTTGGTGGCGCTGGAAGCAGAAGGCACATATACCATAAGCGCTGCGACGTGGCGAGACCCGGAGATTGCCGGGCAGGTTCGTACCGCATTGCAGACAGCCGGCTGTCTAGAATAGTCTATGTTTGGAAAAAAGAATAAAATTGACAAACAACAGGCACCGGCGCAACCATCGGTGCAAGCATCGGTGACAGCCATGCCTGATATTTTTTACGGCGGAAAAGACCCGAATATTTATCACGCGCACATGGAGCAAGCGCCGCAAAAGGCCGTGCCATCACCGGCAGAGCAAATGATTGCAGAGCGAAAGCAAGAGCTGTTAGATAAAGAACCTGTGCCCGCGCCGGTTCGTCACGCGCAGGTAGAAGAAAAACCAATATTGGCAAAAGCGCAGTCGGGTGGGTTGCAAAAGCCGGCAACGGTGAGGCATGAACCTGAAAAAAAAGGGAACAAAGGGATGATTGTTTTTATCATTTTTATTTTTATCGCTGGCATTGCCGGGATCGTGTGGTATTATTTGCGATTATTTCGGCCGCAGCAGCCAATCGTGCCGCCTGTGCCACCACCGCCCGTTGTGGTTGAGGAACCCGTAACAGTGCCACCGCCCGTGGTTCCTATACCGGAACCAATCGCTGCTATTGACTTGCCAACGTCGTTGGATGATGATCTTCTCAGGTTACCGCGGGTATTGATCGTGCCGGCGGTGGACACGGATCAAGATGATTTAACGGATGCAGAAGAAGAAACGTTTAATACGGATGCTATAGGCGCGGACTCAGACGGAGATGGGTATATCGATGGCCTTGAGGTGCGCAATTTGTATAGCCCGCTTGGGTTTGCTCCAAACAAAATCATTGATTCCGGTCTTGTACAAGAGTACGTCAATCCGATTTGGCAATACCGCGTGTACTATCCGGTTACCTGGTCAATTGACGCGGTAGATGCGCAGGCCGGACAAGTGTTAATGAGCACCGCCCGTGGTGATTTCATTGAAATCAGATCATTTAAAAAAGTAAATAACGAAGCATTTTCTTCCTGGTTCGCGCGTGCTGTTTCTGGCGAGCAATTTGGCGTGCTAAGAAATGAGACGAACAGATTCCAGGTAAATGGGTACATTCGTCAAGATCGGCTGGTTTCATACTATGAATCCGACCAGTTTGTCTTTGTATTGATATATCACACAGGACCCGAGGCAACCATCAGCTATCCGCACGTCATGGAAATGGTCTCACAGAGTTTTCGTCCAACCCAAATATTTGTTGAAATACCGGAACAGATCGTGTTGCCGCGAGAGCCGGAGATAGTAACCAGCACCGAGGATGCATCAACAACAGATAACGCGGCAGATACGGACGTTTTGTCACCGTTGCCGAATGCAGAACCGGAAGTGCCAACGATTTAATACATTAACCGATTGTATGAGTCGCTGTACTGTGTATGTGACTGTTCTCCCATTTGGGATTTCAAAAAAAACAATACAGCAGGTTGTTTTTTTTACATTAAAAAAAACCGGCCATGAGGGATCCGTTAGTGTCCATTGTATTGGAGAGAAACGAATGCGCGGTTTGAATCGATTGCATCGCGGGGTTGATAGACCAACAGATGTGCTGTCGTTTTCCGCGTTGGAGGGAATGCCCCCTGTGGCAGATCCCGACGAGACGGATATTGGAGATATTTTTATTGCCATCCCCGTTATCAAGCGTCAGGCCAAGCGATTTGGGATTACCTTTCGTGATGAATTTTACAGAATGCTGGTCCACGGCGTTCTTCATCTTGTTGGATATGATCATGAACAAAAAAATGATGCAGAGCGCATGTTTTTTCTTCAAGAGTCAATCGTAAAGAAAATAGTATGAGTGTACGGAGTGTATCCCGAAGTATTGCGCATGCTATGCGTGGATTGCAGTATATTTATGTTCATGAACAAAATTTCAGGATTCAGCTTTGGATCGCTTTTTTTGTTCTTGGCGTCATGGTATGGTTGGACATCGCACCAAATCAGCAAATTATTGTATTGCTGCTCATTGCAACCGTGTTAACGCTGGAAGTGCTCAATAGCGTGTTGGAAAAATTTGTTGACATTATCAAGCCGCGGCTTGCGTACCAAGTGCAGGTGGTAAAGGATATGATGGCGGCCATGGTGCTTATCGCGTCCTTCTTTTCAATCGTAATTGGTATACTGATTTTAGCTCCACCGTTTCTTGAGATCATGCTAAAATAGTGGTACACTATCTGTTATGGCAAGACGAAACAGACAAGTTGAAATTGTTACCGGACTTGATATTGGATCAACCGGTATTCGAATTGCCGTGGGACAAGTGGTACCGGACGAACGGCTTGGCGCGGATGTGCAGATCATCGGTACGGCGCAGGTCGCGTCGCTGGGAATAGAAAAAGGGACCATCACGAGTATAGAGGAAGCTGTTTCGTCCATTTCACATGTGCTTGAAGAAGTGGAACGGCTTGTCGGGGTGCCAATTGAGCATGTGTGGGTGGGAGTGTCAAGCAATCATATTATCGCGAATGAATCCCGAGGCGTTGTTGCTGTTGCCAAAACAGACGGGGAAATTTCATATGAAGATGTGGATCGGGTAATTGAAGCCGCTCAAACGGTTGCCGCGCCGCTCAACTATGAGGTGCTGCATGTCTTACCGCGTGGATATGTAGTAGATGGCCAAACCGGAATAAAAGATCCATCCGGTATGACCGGTGTGCGACTGGAAGTGGATGCGCAGATGATTTACGGATCCACACCGCATGTAAAAAATATTACGAAAGCGATTTATAGAACAGGGGTAGACATTGATGATTTGGTACTGTCCCTGATTGCAACAGGGGATACGGTGCTGACTGACAGACAAAAGCAGCTGGGTGTCGGCCTGGTAGACATAGGGGGCTCCACCACAACACTGGCTGTGTATGAAGAGGGAAATATTATCCATACCGCGGTCATTCCAATAGGCTCCAATCATGTAACAAATGATTTGGCGCTTGGTTTACAAACCGATATTGATGTGGCTGAAAAAATCAAATTGTTGTACGGGGGCTGCCTTGTAAAAGGTATGACGGCAAAAGATTGCATCGACCTTGCCGAATTTGGTTTAGCATCTCAAGCAGTACCAAAGAAGTTTGTTAGAGAAATAATTGCCGCGCGCGTTGTTGAAATTTTGGAAAAAATCAACGATGAGCTTCGTAGCATTGATCGGTTGGGGCTATTGCCAGCGGGCATCGTTTTTACGGGTGGCGGCGCGAAACTCCAAGATTTGGTTGAGGTTGCCAAGCAAGTGACTCACATGAACGCGGCGCATGGGCTGCCTATGGGAATTCGCAGCGCCACGGAGAGCATCAACGACCTGGCGTTTGCCGCAGCAATTTCTCTTGTCGCATGGGGAAGTTCCATGAATTTGAGAACACGGGGAACCAAATCAAAGGTGCGGGTTCCGGGCGGAAAGCAGGCAGTAGATAAAGTCCGGCAATTGTTTAAGTTTCTTGTCCCTTAAATAAAAGGGAAACATTTGTTTATTTGAATGCACCGCCTGGTGTTTTTTTTTATACACATTTATGATTGCTTGACCGATATATAGCATCGGGTTACACTATGAATATGGGTAAAAGTATTATAGCTTAGCCAAATTTGAACACAAATTGTGTTCAATCAGTGAATCAGAAAAATCTGTCGAGTAGCAAATTTACTCGGCGTCGGAAAATCCCATCAATTTAGTCAGTACAGTAAACTCAGCGTATGCCCCAAGTGAAACCGGATATTGAAACATTCGCAAAGATAAAAGTTATTGGAGTTGGTGGCTCTGGCGGAGCTGCGGTTGACCGGATGGTCAAAAGCGGCATTCGTGGCGTTGAATTTATGGCGATGAATACCGATGTTCAGGCGCTGCACCATAACAGCGCGGCCAATAAGCTTCATATCGGCAAAGGTGTGACGCGCGGTTTGGGAGCCGGCATGGATCCTGACATGGGAAAACGAAGCGCCGAAGAATCACAAAATGAAATACGCGAAGCACTCAAAGGGTCTGACATGGTGTTTGTAACCTGCGGGCTTGGCGGCGGGACAGGATCGGGCGCAGGACCAATTATCGCGCAGATAGCAAAGGAACTGGGAGCACTGACAGTGGCCGTTGTGACAAAACCATTTTCATTTGAAGGACCGCAGCGAGCGAGCATTGCCGAAGGCGCGTACCAGGAAATGGCGCGGTATGTGGATACTATTATTACAATTCCAAATGATCGCGTATTACAAATTATCGACAAAAAAACCTCATTACTCCAGGCGTTTAAGATTGTCGATGACATCCTGCACGATGGTGTCCGTGGTATTTCTGAACTGATTACGGTCCCCGGTCTGATTAATGTTGATTTTGCGGATGTAAAAACAATCATGAGTGAAACCGGTTCCGCCTTGATGGGAATTGGCATCGGTTCCGGGGAGACCAGAGCGGCGGACGCGGCAAACGCCGCCATATCAAGCCCCCTTTTGGAGGTGTCTATCGAGGGAGCAAAGGGTATTTTGTTTACTATCACCGGCGGGTCAAATCTTGGCATGCAGGAGGTTTCAGAGGCGGCAAAAATCATTACCGGCTCAGCGGATCATGATGTCAAGGTTATTTTTGGTGCGGTTATTGATGAAAGTATGGGTGAAGATGTGCGTGTTACTGTTATTGCAACCGGATTTGAGGAGGGGGATAGGAGTATATTGCATGGCGTTCCGGATGATGAAATCGCGTCTGTTTTTTCCAGGAAGAAGAGTCTGTATTCCGCATCAACATTTAAGAAAAAACCTGTCGTCCCCATCCACATTGAGGAAGCAGAGGAAAATGTCGTGGATGATGAGGACAGAAACTTTTTTTCACGGTCGGTGTCTGCGCAGCCAAGCAGTTTTATAAAGAAGGATTCATTGAACAATGATGATAGCCAATCCGGGGATGGTGAAGAAGATTTGGAAATACCGGCCTTCATCCGAAAAAAAATGGGCATGTAATGGGGAGTACCGGCGATCGGGCTTTTTGTGTTATTTTTCCATTTGCGCTCTTGCGTGGTATACTGTGTCGATACAGAATCAAGAAGCTCCAAACGACACGAGAGTCTAGACGTGTGTTTAGGTTCTAGACTTTCGATTCTTGACTGTCTTGATTTTTTTTCATTATGCATTGCCCGGTTTGTCGGTCAAAAGAAACAAAGGTGGTGGACTCCCGAGTTCCCGGAGATGGCATGTCAGTCCGCAGGCGCAGAGAGTGTGTGCTATGTCGCTATCGATTTTCTACGATAGAAGAATTGGAGTTGCTTGATTTGGTCGTCGTAAAAAATGATGGACGGCGTGAATCGTACTCCAGAGATAAGCTGAAACAGGGCATTATTCATTCTCTGACAAAACGTCCGTATACGCAGGAGAAATTTCATAGGCTCATCAACGCTATTGAAAGAGATATCCAAAAGAAAAGAAATAGAGAAATTACAACAGAACAGCTTGGTGAGATTGTGATGAAGCATTTGAAAAAATTCGATAAAGTCGCGTATATCAGGTTTGCGTCTATTTATCGCGCGTTCGAAGACGTGAATACCTTTAAAACCGAGATCCGCTCTCTTGAGACAAAAAAATAATGTATGCCAGAGCAGAAATCATCCAAAAAAGAGCAAAAAGAGACCAATGCGCAGGCGTCCGCTTCTCCGCGAGATACGCTTTCATTTTTGAAAGCCATCTACGAACAGAACGAAAAGATCAAGCGGCGGCTCACCCTTATGACCATCGGGTCATATATTCGACTTGCCATTATTCTTATCCCTATTATTTTGGGGCTTATCTATTTGCCGCGTTTTTTGGATGATGCGTCACAAGTGTACCAGTTACTTCGTCCGCCGATCCAAAATGACACGGGCATACAAAAAATAATTTCAAACATTCCGGAAGGGCAATTTCAGAGTATTTTGGATCTTATCAGCGGTCAATAAAAAATGAGTATGCGCGAAAAAACACAAATTATTATTGCGGCGAGCGCGTATGGAGCTTTTTTTGGGATCACGGCTACCATGCTGACGCTTGCTGTTGTTGGCCTTTTTCCTCCAACCGATAGCACACAGGTTGATCGCCCGCTCAACACATTTGCCCGTGTTGATGAACAGGTTATTGATCTGGTTCAAACGGCAAATGAGGCCGTGGTGAATATTACTGTTTCAAAGAAAATTTCGCGGAGCGTCCCGTCCAATTTGGATGTGAGTGAGAATCTGGATGTGTCCGGGCAATTGCTTGAAGTGGGAGGAGGCAGCGGATTTGTTATCAGTGAGGACGGACTTATTGTCACGAACCGACATGTGGTTGAAGATGAAGATGCCGTGTATTCCATTGTGTATGCCAGCGGCCAATCATTTGAGGCGCAGGTGTTGGCAAAAGATCCGGTTTTGGATATAGCGTTGTTAAAGGTGGATGGAAATAATTTGCCAACAGTACCGCTTGGTGATTCTGATACGCTAAGGCCGGGTCAAACGGTGATTGCCATCGGCAACGCGCTTGCAGAGCTTGGCAATAGTGTCACGCGTGGCGTGGTGAGCGCGATTGGTCGGCGCGTTGAAGCGGGAGATGGTAATGGGAGAAACGAAATATTGGATCATGCCATTCAAACTGACGCGGCCATCAATCCGGGGAATTCCGGCGGTCCTCTTTTAAATCTTAGCGGCGAAGTTGTTGGGATCAATACCGCCATTTCAAGTCGGGGACAGTCTGTGGGATTTGCAATTCCCATCAATGATGCAAAAAAAACAATAGAAAGCGTTGTGCGGCACGGGCGGATTATTCGTCCATGGCTTGGTGTTCGATACGTTCCCGTTACGCCGCGACTGGCGGATGAAATGCAATTGCCTGTTTTGTATGGCGCGTTGATTATTGACGGCACCTCAGATGATGAGCGCGGCGTATTACCAAATTCTCCGGCAGCCGCAGCAGGGCTGCAAGAGGGGGACATTATTTTGGAAATAAACGGTGAAAAGTTAGAGGATAAAGATTCATTGGCGCAGCTTGTGGCGCGTCATGAGGTGGGAGAAGAAATAGTAATACGTTTTGTGCGAAAAGGGGAAGAGCGGGTACTTCGGTTGATACTTGATGAATTTCCTATTAATTAATATATGAAAAAACGAACCAAAATTGTTTGTACACTTGGTCCGGCTTGTGAAACGCAGGACATTTTGGAAGAAATGGTAACAGCCGGCATGAACGTTGCTCGTCTGAATTTTTCTCATGGAACGTACGAAAATCATGCCACGCTCATAAAAAATATTCGTGCCGTAAGTAAAAAAACCGGAGAAGCAATAACAATATTACAGGATTTGCAAGGTCCTAAGATTCGTATTGGGGTGATGCCGGAAGAGGGGTTTGATTTGGTTGAGGGAAAAGAAATCATGCTTGATACCGGTATAAAAGAATTCGCGGATGGCGTGATGCCGGTAGACTACGAACAGCTGCACGAATTTTTAAAGCCGGGTGAGCGTATATTAATCAATGATGGACGCAGTGAAATAGAAGTAAAAAAAATTGAGGGGACACGTATTCACGGAGTGGTCACCGTGGGTGGAAATATTACATCTCATAAGGGGATGAATGTTCCTGATACAAAATTGGAAATTCGCGCGTTGACCGAAAAAGACAAAAAAGACGCGATTTTTGGCATTGAACAGGGTGTTGATATGATGGCGCTTTCCTTTGTCATGACCCCGGAAGACGTCCTTGACCTGCGGTATCATATAAAAGAACAGGAGAAAAAAATGGCGCTCAATCCTGAGCAACCAATACGTATTGTGGCCAAAATTGAACGATTTGAGGCTGTTAAAAATATAAAGGCAATCATTGATGTTGTGGATGGTATCATGGTTGCGCGGGGTGATTTGGGGGTTGAAATTCCGGCGCAAGAAGTTCCACTGACACAAAAACGGCTCATTGATGTCGCGTTGGAAGCGGCAAAGCCGGTGATTGTCGCCACACAATTGCTTGATTCCATGAGAGAAAATCCGCGGCCTACTCGCGCGGAAGTCTCTGACGTGGCGAACGCCGTGATTGATCACACTGACGCTGTCATGCTTTCAAATGAGACAGCAGTGGGGAAGTATCCTGTTTTGACCGTAGAAACCATGGCAAACATTATCGCAGAAACAGAAAAGTCGCACTATGACGATTTGCAAGTTCGTAATTATAAAGAAAAAAAGCATCAAATAGATACCGTAATCAGCGAAATGTCGCGTTTGATTGCGGAGCGAGTCGATTCAAAAATTATATTGGCAGCGTCCATTTCAGGAGAGACCGGTCGGCTGATTAGCCGACACAGACCGGAGCTCCCCATTGTTGTGGCAACCAATAATGAGCGGACGCGCCATCAGCTCAATGTTTCTTGGGGAGTGCACCCGTTTGTGCTGCCGGATTGCCGTACCATTGAGGAATTGGTGGAGCGATCCGTAACATATTTGAAGGCGGAGAAAATTGTAAAGCCCGGTGACAATATTATCGTGGTTGCGGGCGAACCGGTCGGGCAGGCGGGTCATGTCAATTTGATTGAAGTACGAGAAGTTTCATAGCCAAAAAATATGGGAAAGCAGCGGAAAAAAATACAGCCGGTAACACAAAAACAGGCGATTCAAAAAAAACAAACGCTCGTTTTGTGGTTTAAAGACATTTCAAAAAACGATATCAGTCTTGTTGGCGGAAAGAACGCGTCATTGGGAGAGATGTATCAACATCTCAATGGCAAAGGCGTGACCGTTCCCAATGGTTTCGCGATAACAGCCAAAGCATACAGGGATTTTATGAAGAGCACAGGTCTGCGCGCTCAAATCAAGGTGCTTCTTAAAGATTTGGACGTCGGTGACGTCGCAGAATTAAAAAAAAGAGGGAAACAAATTAGAAAACTTGTTTTAGCAACCCCGCTTCCCGAGTCGCTGCAACGCGAGGTTGCCAAAAATTATCATCAATTATCTTCAACAAAAAAAGAAAAGCATCTGCCGGTTGCGGTTCGTTCAAGTGCCACGGCGGAGGATTTGCCGGAGGCCAGCTTTGCCGGCCAACAGGAAAGCTATTTGAATGTCCGGGGTGACGCGGCTGTTATTGAAGCCGTGCATAAGTGCATTGCGTCATTGTTTACGGATCGCGCGATTTCATATAGAGAAAAACAGGGGTTTGACCATCTGAGTATTGCGCTTTCGGTCAGTGTACAGGTCATGGTGCATGCCGGTGGCGGAGCAAGCGGTGTCATGTTTACACTGGATACCGAATCCGGCTTTCGTGATGTGGTACTTATCAACGCGTCGTATGGTCTTGGGGAATATGTTGTAAAAGGAAGGATCAATCCGGATCAATACTATGTGTTTAAGCCAACGTTTGAAAAAGGAAAACCGGCCATTATCAGCCGTTCTCTTGGAACAAAAGAAGTTCAATTGGATTACGGGAAAAATGGAGGGACGCGTCAGAAAAAGGTATCTGTGACAGATAGAAATAAATACGCCATATCGGATGCCGATGTTCTTGATCTTACCAAGGCGGCACTGATTATTGAAAAACACTATGGATGCCCGCAGGACATTGAGTGGGCAAAAGAGAAAACAAGCGGCCGGTTGTACATTGTCCAGGCGCGGCCTGAGACAGTGAAGGCGCGAAGCGCCCATGCTGTTATAGAACGATACCAACTCAATAAAGAAGGAGACGTTTTATTAACGGGTGTGGCGGTAGGACAAAAAATCGGCGCCGGGACAGTGCGCATTATTGAAAATCCAAAAGACGCGGGCGTATTTAAAAAAGGTGATGTTTTGGTGACCCGTATTACTGATCCGGATTGGGAACCAATCATGCAAAAGGCCGCGGCGATTGTGACGGAGCAAGGTGGAAAAACATCCCATGCCGCCATAGTGTCGCGAGAACTTGGCGTACCGTGTGTTGTCGGTGCGGAGGGGGCGAGAAAGGTATTAAAAAATAATCAAAAAGTAACGGTCAGCTGCGCCAAGGGAGACGAAGCGACTATCTATAAAGGAATCCTGCCGTTTGAGGTAAAGCGGACGGAAATAAAAAATATCGCACAGACAAAGACAAAGGTCATGATGAATGTTGGTGATCCTGATAATGCGTTTTCTCTATCATTCTTGCCCCATGACGGTATTGGCCTTGCGCGATTGGAATTTATTTTTTCAAATTTTATACGCATTCATCCACTCGCGCTTCTTCATTATAAAACATTAAAGGACAAAGTCGTAAAGAAAAAAATCGCGCTCATGACGCGTGGATATAAAGATAAAGCGCAATTTTGTATTGATAAGCTTGCGGAGGGAATTGCGCGTATCGCCGCGTCCTCGTACAAGCGTCCTGTTGTGGTGCGTTTGAGCGATTTTAAAACAAACGAGTACGCAACCCTGACTGGTGGAAAAGATTTTGAACCAAAAGAAGAAAATCCAATGATAGGTTGGCGTGGAGCGTCACGGTATTATTCCGAGGCGTATAAAGCCGGTTTTCAGCTGGAATGTGAGGCAATTAAGAAGGTTCGTGATGAATGGGGTTTGGATAACGTGATTGTCATGATTCCGTTTTGCCGAACACCGGAAGAAGGAGAAAAAGTACTGGCGACCATGAAAGAATTCGGTTTGGAGCGGGGGAAAAATGGATTGAAAGTATATGTGATGTGTGAAATTCCATCCAATGTAATTTTGGCAAAAGAATTTGCCGAATTGTTTGATGGGTTTAGCATTGGCACAAATGATCTCACACAGCTGACACTTGGTTTGGACAGAGATACCACAGCGTTGGCGCACATTGGGAATGAGAATAATGAGGCGGTAAAGCGACTGATCGCCCAGGTTATCACCGTGGCGCATGCTGCCGGCAAGCCCGTTGGTATTTGTGGGCAGGCACCAAGTGATTATCCTGATTTTACGAAATTTTTGATACAGCATGGCATTGACAGTATTTCGCTTAATCCGGATACGGTTGTGGACGCGCGCCGTGTCATTGCCGCGGCAGAGCAGCGATCCAAAAGTGGAAATAAACAAACCAATAAGAAGTATCTGAGTTATGTCATTGGTATGGCAGGTATTGCGATAGGGCTGATGGGGCTTGGCGCGGGATGTGCCACAGGCTCGGCAACGTTTTCAGCTCCATCAACAGAGGTTCGTGACGTCTCTGCCGCTGACATCCGAGAAGCCGCCATGCAACAAGTCGCCATTGCCGTCGCGCAAACGCAAGAGGAATATTCCAAGGAAACCAGGGTGCTTCGCGAGCGAGATTTTCTCAGTTTTGACGTAACCTATCCTGCGGCGTGGGAAGTGGAGCACTGGAATGGTGGTCTGACATTACACAATAGCGCAGCAGGCCCGGAAGAGTACATCAGTCTATACAAAGAGCTTATTGTGCCTCCAATTGACAAAGCGCAGAAGAAAAAGGTTCTGGTGGGGGGTATCGTCGCTTTGAGATATGACTATGATGGTGAAAGTTTTGTTGAAATTCCCGTCAACGATGTTGTGTTGGTGGTACAGGGCAATGCCGCTGCGTTTGACACTGTTTTGGAAAGCGTGCAGGTTGTAGACGATGGTGCCATCACAGATCGTGAATTAACACATTGGGATATTCGTGAGAAAAGAACCTGTGTGCCGGTTTTGACCTACGCGCGTGAGTCGCAAACAGGGACGTGTCAGGCATTCCCCACCCCGTGTGACATTCCGGAGAGTTGGTCTGTCTGTGACGAGGGGGACATGTGAAATTGAAAGAGCACAGCATAAAAATCGGCCCGAGGCCGAATTTTTTTTGATTGGGGATAGTTGTTCTCTTGATGAGAGAACGTTTGTTCTCTATACTAATAAATGCTAATAAAAAATGTCAATGACAAAATCCAAATGAACAAATGAAATAACAATTGTTCAGTGATCAGTGGATAATGTTGATTATTGAAATTTATTTTGTGAATTAGAATTTAGAATTTGGTATTTATTAGTAATTTATTACTTCTATGTCAGAACAGCTCTATCATAGAAGGAGGGAATTACTTATCGCGTATTACCGTCGTCACAAACAGTTGCCCACATATGATGATTTGGCAGAATTGTTTGGTGTGCGGTCAAAAGGATCCATATACAAGTATGTTGATAAATTTATTCATGACGACCTGATTGCAAAAAGTGACACAGGGCGGCTTATTCCAACAACAAAGTTGTATGGGCTGCGGGTACTTGGCTCCGTACAAGCCGGGTTCCCGTCGCCCGCTGAAGAGGAATTGGTGGATACCATGAGTATGGACGCATGGCTGATTGAAAATCCGGACGCGTCCTATTTATTGCAGGTATCGGGCGACTCTATGATAAATGCCGGCATTGTAGAAGGCGACATGGTGATTGTCGACAGAAGTAAAGATCCAACAGTTGGTGATATTGTGATCGCGCAGGTGGATAATGAGTGGACCATGAAGTACTTTATGAAACGGGGAAACGGGATTTTTTTACGCGCTGCCAACAGTAAGTATCCGGATATTCATCCAAGCGATGAACTTACAATTGGCGGGGTCGTGACGAGTGTGGTGCGCAAATACTAATCCGAAAGGGAGGAAATTCAGTGTCACGTTGTAACCTATGTTTTGGCAAAATCCTAACATAGCGTCTTTTCCACGCGCTATTCTCCATATCGATGGGGATGCTTTTTTTGCCAGCTGCGAGCAGGCTATTCATCCCGAGTTAAAAGGGGTTCCTGTGATTACCGGAAAGGAACGGGGAATTGTTTCGTCCGCCAGCTACGAAGCAAAGGCACTGGGTATTCAGCGGGGGGTCCGTTTGTCAGATGTTCACACGATGTGTCCAGGGGCGGTTATGTTGCCAAGCGATTATGAAACATACAGTTTATTTTCAAAACGTATGTTTTCCATTATGCGCCAATTTAGCGGGGTTGTGGAAGAATACGGTATTGATGAAGGATTCGTGGATATTACCGGTATGCAAAGGCCTCTTAATATGAGTTATCGGCAGATTGCAGACTCTATTAAGATTCAAGTTCAAAAGGAATTGGATATCACGGTATCGGTTGGTTTGGCCGGCACAAAAGTGTTGGCAAAGTTTGCGTCAAAATACAAAAAGCCGAATGGGTTAACTGTCATATCAAATCGCAATAGGGAAAAGTACTTAGCCGAGCGCCCGGTTGAGTTTGTGTGGGGGATTGGGGCGAATACCGCGGCGCATATGCATGGTATGAATATTCACACGGCGCAGCAATTTGCTGATATCCCTTTTGAAAAAGTAGAAACAGTCTTTACCAAACCACAGCAGGAGATTTGGCAGGAGCTCAATGGAAACAGCGTTTATGACGTGATGGCAGAAGAGAAACAACGATACGCGTCCATTTCAAAGACAAAAACATTCACGCCCCCAAGCACAACAACGTCTTTCATTTTTTCGCAGCTGGTAAAAAATTTAGAAAATGCCTGTATCAAGGCGCGCAGGTACCAGTTAGTGGGGAAACGGTTGCACATATTTCTCAAGACGCAAGATTTTGAGACGCATGGCATAGAGATTGATTTGAGTAGGGCGTCGGCATATCCAAATGATATGACAGGGGTTTTGGTAAAAGGATTTAACCAAATAGTTCAGCCCGGCATGTTGTATCGCGCGACCGGGGTGACAATGTCTGCATTGCAGGAGGATCGTGCCATTCAGTCAACATTGTTTGAGCAGCCGGTGCAGTTGGAGAAGATGAAACGGGTATACGCGGCTGTTGATGAGACAGCCGGACGGTTTGGTAAGCATGCCATTCATCTGGGGGGTAGCGTATACGCGAATCGTGCAGATCAGCATACGGGGAACCGGGGTGAAAAAGCACACCGCAAGCAAACATCTATAAAAGGAGAATCCCCACGGCGGCGCGTGGGGATTCCAATGCTTTTTACACAGCTGAAGTAAGTACTATTTTATCCGTTTCGCTCTCTTCACAATATAATCAATGACCGCCCCGGCAACATCGATACCGGTCGCCTGGGTAATTCCTTTCATGCCCGGGTTTGAGTTTACCTCCAGAATTTGCGGACCTGCGTTGGATCGAATAATATCGACCCCGGCAATTTCCAGACCGAGTGCTTCAGCCGCTTTGAGAGCCAGTCTTTTTTCCTTGGCGGAAAGAGAGGCCACTTTTACTTTTCCGCCAAGCGAAAAATTGGATCTGAACTCATCTCGTTTTCTCGCGATACGTTCCATGGCAGCAACAATCTTGCCTCCAACCACGAATACACGAATATCTTTTCCGCGCGACTCACGAACATACCCTTGGATCATCAGCGGTGTCGAATGGTCATCTGCCAGCATCATTTCAACAACAGACTTAAGTCCTTGCTTACTTTCAACAATGGCCACTCCAATACCCAGTGAACCTACAACGCTTTTCAAAATAACCGGAAAGCTTCCAATACTACTCATGATTTCGGATAAATGCATGGACGAATGAACAATATACGTTTTTGGCATTGGTATTCCATGCTTGCTTAGCTTTTGCGTCATCCGAATTTTGTTTTTTGCCTTAACAATTGATTGGAATGAATTTACGCAGCGGATGCCGGACAGTTCAAATTGTCGAATTAATGAGGCGTGTACTTCGACGTTTTTTGTTAAAAATCCGGGTTGCGTAAGCATTAATTTGAAGCGCGGCTTTTTATTATTAACCAAGATGGAAGGCTTCTTTCCAAACGTAAACGTACAATCTTCGGTCGCGATGACACTGAGCGTGTGTCCGCGATGCGTGGCAGCATCTTGAAGAAGCTGGATGTTACTTGCAACAGCGGAATCGGTTGACTCCTTTGGCAATCGGGGGACAAGAACGTGAATATTCATATAAAAGTATCCAAATAATGAATCCGGATATATGGAAATCCGGACAAGGAAAGTATACAGGATATGGCAATTTTTTTCAAGATCAATAGCTCCTATGGATATTTCAACGGGTTCCTTGTTGATATAGTCCGAATTTGGTACAATAGACGCACTTTCTCTTCTATCCGATATGGACAATACCTCCAACGATTTTTCTATTATGGCAGACCCGGAGCGTTCTCGTGTCATGTGGCACGATGCGCTCAAATATATGACCATGTTTCGATTTTATACGGACAATTTATTGTCCGGCGAATATGGAACCCTGCGAAGTGCCATAAAGGATCCAATTCACGACCTTGCTGATATTTCTGTGGCCGGTTCTCTTTTTATTCGCAATATTTCCATTTTGTCAAAACTTGAACTTGGCTCGTGGAAAGACGGAGAACACATCCTTTCTTTTCACGAAGCATTAGAGCGAGCGATTACGAATATGCATCCGCTTATTTTGCCTAACGAGGTGGAGATAGCGGAAGGGATTCGGACACTCCCTGTGATGCTTGATGAAAAGTATGGATTGGTTTTATTTGAAAATATACTTTTTGCGTTTGCTGATTTATACCAATTTTATGAGTGCGACGGTCCGTTTATGTTACATGTGAGCCTTCGTGACGGAGCAGTATTCGTTTGTGAAGCTCGTTTTGCGTGTAAACAGCCAATGATGGTTCCTGATGATCCCTTGAATAAGAAGCAGTTGTTTGCAGATGCTCAATCAGTATGGTCACGTGTTTCGCTTCCACTGTATGTTGCGGGGCAGATTATGGAGCGAGCCGGTGGACGCTTGCGTATAGAAAAAAGTGACGATTTAGAAAAACTTTTTTGTGTTGCCGTAGATTATTCCGTTTAGGTATCCAAATGCTTGTATGATCGATGAACAGCAAACACCACCCGCAACCGACGTCCCCAAAATGCCGGGGTTTGCGCCGGATACGTTTGATGATGACGATTCCGCGCGGGGAAAAGGCAAGCGAATTCTCTTTGTGGAAGATGAAGCATATTATCAAAAAGCATACGGAAAAGTGCTGGAAGACGCCGGCTATCACATTGACTATGTCAAAGACGGCGAGGAAGCACTCAAAGAAATGGAGGAAGAGCAGTATACGTTTTTATTGCTTGATCTTATTATGCCCATCATTTCGGGATTATCCTTTTTGAAACAACGACAGCCGAATGGGGAGCATGTGATAGTGCTGACAACATTGGAGGGCAACACGGATAAAGAGGATACAAAGCGACACGGAGCCAATCATTTTTTGGTAAAATCGGATACAACGCCTGAACAGTTGCTCGATCGTCTGCACACGTGCGAACAAGAGTGCCTATGAAAACAAGTCCCATGCATCGGGAAAAGATAGTTCTTCTTTTCTCATTTTTGACGATTGGGGCGATTGGCGTGTATTCCATATTTCGCGTGTGGACTGTTGCGTTTACTCTCCACGCGCTGGCGGACTATTCCACATTTCAGCGGGTCGTAAATACCGTGTTTATCATCGTTTTTTGGATATCGGAAATGTTTTTGGTGTTTCATTCACTCGGCTATTTTTTTACATTGCTCGTTTCCACGTTCGGGTATCGGCGGCCGTACGTTGAATACGCGTTAAAAGACGAAGCCGCTGTTACCATTCTTATCGCCGCACATGATGAACCGATAAAAATATTGCGCAAGACCATCATTGCCTGCAAATACGTTGATTATTATAACTATAAGGTCGTGCTGCTCGATTCCTGCACGACAGAGGAGTCATGCTCCCAAACGACAGAGCTTGCGAAAGATATGGGCATAGAGCATTTTCATGTGCCGCAACCCCGCCATGGTGCCAAGGCCGGCGCCATAAACGAGTATTTGGCGCATGCAACAACCCCCTACATCATTATTTTGGACGCAGACTACCGGCCCAGCCGCAATTTCGTGAAATTGTTGGTTCCGCAAATGGAAGATCACCCGGACGTGGCTTTTATTCAGACCCCGCAGTTTTATGGTAATTTAAGCAATTCCTTGATTAGCCGTGCCGCGCAACTGCAGCAATCCATTTTTTATGAATTTATTTGCGAAGGGAAAAGTGTTAATGGAGGTATGTTTATGTGCGGAACAAATCTCATTGTGCGGACAGAAGCTTTGCGAGCGGTTGGCGGGTTTGATGAAAATTCAATAACCGAAGATTTTTCAACGTCACTGACATTAATAAAAAATGGGTGGGAAGGTCGGTATTACGATTATACGACCGCTTTTGGAGACGGGCCACTCAACATGCAGCAATTTTTTTCGCAGCAATACCGGTGGGCGCGGGGGACGCTTGGCGTTTTTATGCATAATCTCATTCCGATTCTCTCTCCCTTCAGTTCGTTGCGGTTTCGCCAGCGGTATGAGTATTTTTTATCGGGCACCTATTATTTTATCGGTATTGTTTGGATGCTTTTTATTTTGTTTCCGGTGTTTTATATTTTTTTTAAGGTTCCCGCGTATTTTGCCGATCCTTTTTTGTATGTTCTTTCATATGGCCCGTATTTTGTATTTTCGTTCGCGCTATTTATCCATTCGATTGTCTCTCGCCGGTATCATTTTCTTGACTGGTTAAAATCTCAGTCACTCGTTTTGATTACAGTCCCGGTGTACTTTCGGGGATCTGTTGACGCCTTGTTAAATCGGAAAGCCGATTTTACAACAACACAAAAAGATGTTGAAATAGATACTGTTGACTGGATGCGGATTTTACCGCAGTACTCGCTTATTTTATTGGTTATCGCATCCGTGCTGTGGGGGATGATGGATCTTTTATTAAATGGGTTTGAGCCATCCCTCGCCATTAACGTTTTTTGGAGTGCCTATCATGCGTTTTTGCTTACTTACTTTCTTATTTTACTGTATGCAAAAGGAATTAATAGAAAAAGCTAAAGTATTGGAAGGACTTTTTTTTGATCAACTTGAATTTAGCCTCTCATCCGTCTTTCATTTTCAAAAAGTCGGGAAAGGGAGAGAAAGAGAAATACTCGGCTTTATCGACCAATTAAAAAAGCTCACACTTGAAAATAGGTATATCTTTGATAAATATTTATGATGACCAGTGATGACCTAAAATCAAGGCTGCGGGATCTTGTCCTCATTGAAGAAGATGTCATTGGACTGATACGAACGGTTGAGTTCCGTGATGAAGACGCAGAACGTCTCATGGACAATATAAAACAAAAGCAGATTATTATTACCAAAATTATTGGATATTTAGATTAACGTTAATATGTCAATCAAAACAGCAATTATTCCGGCGGGTGGGTATGGAACGCGATTTTTACCGGCGTCAAAAACAGTGCCGAAAGAAATGTTCCCACTGGGGAGCAAACCTATTATTATGCATGTTGTTGAAGAGGTTGTGGCGTCGGGTATTGAAAATATTATTTTTGTCGTTTCTCCGGAAAAAGAGGCGATTGAACATTTTTTTTCATCCGATGAAACCTTTGAGAAATTTTTAACGGATAAGGGGAAGCCCGGATTAGTCGCGGAGATGCGTGGTATTACACAAATGGCTAACTTTACATACGTGTACAAAAAACCGCCATATGGAAACGGAGGAGCACTTTTGGCCGCAGAACATTTGCTGCGCGACGATCCATTTGTCTTGGTTTGGTCCGATGAAATCATGCTCTCTGACGGCGAACCGCGAGTGAAGCAGTGCATCGATACGTTTGAAAAAGTGGGTAGCCCTGTGATTTCCGCAGTGGAAATTGTTGATCCAAAGGAACGGCAACGCTACGGGATGGCCGAGCTGGATGACATTGATGGACAGAGTGATCCCACCATAAAAAAAATCGTCCGTATTGTTGAAAAGCCCGCTTTTGGCACGGAACCGTCGTCATATGCGACGCATGGCGCGTATGTTTTGACCCCTGAAATTTTTGATGCATTTGCAATAACCGCGCCGGGCGTGGATGGTGAGTTATGCATTACGGATTTGCTCAATACCATGAAGCCCGTGACAGGGCTCCACGCAAAAATAATACCCGGCGCGCGGTACTTTGATTGCGGGAACCCGGTGAGTTATATGAAATCTCTTATTGACTATGGTCTCAGTGTTCCTGAATATGCCAAAGAACTTAGCGAATTTCTTGAAAAGAAAAAAATTTAGTATTGCCATCGGCAGTATCCTGCTGGTATGTATTGGTGTTCTCCTGTACTGGGTACTGTTTTTTTATAGTACGCAAGGATACCGCACCGCCAATCGGTCAATATCTTTTTCATCGGACATTGGGTCGGCATTGCGCGTATTTGTACTGAATCAAAGTCAACACAATGACCCTGTGAAGGGCTGCTGGTACGACGCGGGGGACTATATCGTGTTTATTCAAAGAAATACGCAAGCATTGGTATATCTCTCAATGGCCTATCAATATGCAGAGGGAGAAGAAGTGAAAAAAGATCTAAAAAAAGTAATTGATCAGCAGCTTGGGTGCGTGGAGCAAATGATTGCCGCGGGGTATAAACAATTTCGTGATCAAGATGTTCATGGAGTCAACCTTCCACCATCATGGAATGAACGCGTGTATCCGCAGCAGACGTATTTTTTTCGGGATGGCGAAGGGCGAGATATTTATGCCATGTTGAGTCTTGTGTATGCTAATCTCGGCAATGAAGGACTCAGCCGGCGGATGCGCGACACGGCGCGCACGCTTGAAAATATGACCGTTTCAGAGAATTGCTGTGAAGAGGGGCCACTTTCGTTGCGCGAGGGAGAATACGAGGGGCTGCTTGACTTGGCTGACATAAAAGATGTTGATGCTACATCGCTGCCGGACCTTTGGGGCATTCGGTTTGCCGCGCTCCTTAATATTGAGCAAGAAGAAGAGCGAACCATTGCGCGTGTGCTTACGAAAGTGGGTGATCGATTTGATAGTGACACAAAGGTCTTTGACTATATTGGCGGAAATTATGATATCGCGGGAACCATTGCTCTGGAACGATTGTATAAAAAGCGATTTGGCAGTAATGAATTTTCTGACTTGTCCAGTCGCCTGTACGCGTATTTGCATGGGGAAAATGAATATGCGGTAAATTTTACTGAGTACGACGATGTGTATCATCCCTGTCATTTTTTTAGTGCGTGCGATTTATCCGGCGCACTCATAAACGGCCCTGACGAAAAGGGATTTGACTGGCAGCGATCTGATGTCTGGCGTAATACCGAGGTTCAATTGCCCGGGCAAGCAATGTACGTTTTGGCCATGGTATTGTATACTAGCCTGTAGTTTACCGTATGAGAAAAATTTTTTTTTCAATTGGACTTGTTTTTGGTATAAGTTTTTTTATATTGTCGGATTTTACCCAGGCAGATGCTCTTACGATCCAGCCCGCGTCGGCACAGATCGCTCCAATTGAAGAAAGTCCCGCCCAAGAGATTTTTATAGAAGAACGTGAATTTTTGCGACAATACGTGTGGGATCATGACCGCGGAGGGTTTTATTATTGGGTTGACAGGGACGGGACTGTTGCCGACCCAAGGAAGTTTTCTATTTTTCAGGCAAATATTATATTGTGGCTTGGTGGTTTGGATTCGCAGGTGCCCGATAGTGTCAACGTGGAAATGATTCGATCAGCCGCGGATTATTTGATTACAGAGTTATACGTTGGAAACGGAGAGTGGTATGACTATTATGATCCCGAGACCAACGCAAGAGTTGAATTTTTTTGGAATCCTCGTTCGGATTCTTTCATTTCGTACGCCCTGCTGGAGGCGTATCGCATTACGGGGGATGAAGCATACTTGGCCATTGCGAAGGACACAAACGCGGCACAACGCAAAAAAAATCCTGATGGTCGTATTTTTGCTGAATTTGAGCCATATCCGGATATTGGGTATCGATTTGCAGAGCACATGGGCCAGTATGAAGAGTATGTGCTGACCGGCAATATAGATGCATTGGATTATGTACAGCGCTATGACGCGCTGTACAGGGGGGTGTATGCCCGGGAGCTGGTAAAGACGGGTCAGTCTCAGTATACCTACTATCATGGAACAGCGGCTTTTGAAAAATTATTTTATGGCTACCTTTTAGGAAGCGAGGCTGCCTATGCCGAGGGAAAGCAGCTTCATTTGCTGTATGGCCGATCCGGTCACGATGACTTTAAGCAGTTTGACCCGACCACTATTGGTGAACTCTCGGACAATGGGAGAGATTTCTATGATAAAATGCTTGCAATGGAGCTGGTGGAGTGGTCGCAAACAGGGGAAGAAAAATTTAGGGATGAGGCGGTTCGACTGTGGCAAAAAGATATATTGCGGTTTTGGGACCGGAACGCGCCCTATGGCTTTTATGTGAATCTATCTCAATTTAGAAAAACATGCTTTTCCATCGGTCAGGTGGCAATGCTCATGGATGTGACGGTTCCTGAAATTGTGGATGTCCACGATGAACTGAAGTCATTGTGGAATCACCAGTTAACCGTTGTGGTAAAAGATCCCGAGTATTATTGGAATGATCATAAACTTCGCGGGATAGGGATGGATCGGTCATCCCTTAAGATAGAGACCCCATATGGTTTTCAGTATGGGCGTGGAGATATTGTTCCGGGCGGATGCGAGGGCTGTTTCGCTGTTGAATTGAATTATTTATCATTTGCAAATGGATTTTTGAATATAAAAGCACGCGATCTATTTAACAATGAAGTTGATTACGAGCAGGGGACAAATGGTTCTTTCACGCTGAAAAAATGGCAGAGTTTGAACAAATGGAGCTGGTTGTATTATATATTGGTGTTACTCATTTTCCTCTTTACCGTTCTTTTTATGTACGCGCTTTGGAGATATAAATGGAAAAAAACAGTGGCGCCGGACCAAAAGAAAGCGCCTAAGATGAAAAAACGGCCGTATATGAATCCATTTACAACGCCTGATATCGATTCAGCCGGACGTGAGAATAGAAAAAAGAAATAACACATATGCCTTGGAAAAAAATCATCATTACATTTGTCCTTCTTGTGTCCATCAGCGTCGGTGCTGTCGCCGCTTGGCTGTATTGGGATACCGATAGCACGGTACCGCAGCTTGAGCCCGGAGACGAGCCAACATTACTTTTGCTTGGGATAGACGCGGCAATGTGGCAGGTTATTGACCCGCTGATAGAACAGGGGAAGATGCCCAATTTGCAATATTTGATAAAAAATGGTGTTCGATCATCACCGCCAACGCTCAATCCGACCATTTCTCCGGCCATATGGACTACTGCGGTAACAGGCGTGTCGCCGCAGCGGCATGGTGTGAATAATTTTATCTCGTTGAACGAAGAGGACTACACAACGCAACTTATTACTTCGGAAGATCGGAGGGTAAAGGCATTGTGGAATATTTTGTCGGAAGCCGGTTTGAAAGTGGGTGTATTCAGTTATTGGGCCACATGGCCAGCGGAACAAATCAATGGATATGTCGTGACAGAACAATCATTGTTTAGCGTGGATCGTGGCGTGAGCCCGGATCGTCTGAAGAATGATATCATGCTGTCCGCTGCGAAGGAGCTGGGCTTTTCTGTCTTGGGGAAGGATTTGGAAGTGACATTTCCCGAGCCAAAAAGCTTAAATGACGCTGCATTTTTTAAAGTCGCACACGACCAGTTCGCGTTGTTGACCCGGTTGTTTAGCCCGATCAGTCTTGCGCTTTTTGATAAAGAAAAACCGGATGTTTTGTTTCAAATTGCCGGTACTGTGGACGCGTCACAGCACCTTTTTTTGAAATTTTTGTGGCCGGAAAAATTTAATGATGTTGACCCCACTTTGGTTCAGGAGTATGGCAATTTTATTGAAGAAATATACATTGAGCAGGATAAACTGCTCGGGGAATACATAAAAAGATCAGGTCCGAACACCAATATTATCGTCATGTCTGACCATGGACATTTTGCTGATCCTGCCGGAGGCTATCGCGTTGAAAAATTTAATGTGTTGCTTTCATATCTTGGTCTGCTTCAGTATCTCCCAAATGGTAAAGTGGACTTTGCTAAAAGCGTCGCGTTTGAATGCAATAATAATACGTTTGATTGGCAGAGACGGCTTTGCATTAATATTCAGGGTAAATACCAGGACGGTATTGTCCCACAGCAGCAGTATGAAGCAATGAGAGATCGTATTGTTACGGCACTGGAGAGCGTGAAGACGCGGGATGGGCAAAGTATGTTTGTGTCGGTGGGTAAATCCGAGAGAGATGAGGCCGATGTTGTGTATGATATAAAACGATCAATTGTAGACGATATCATTGTGATTGGCGACCGAGAAATAGCATTTAAAGATTTTTTGAAATTATCCATCGAGTCGGGCAATCACTATGCAGATCCAACAGGCCCTCTGGGTATCTTTGTCTGGGTTGGCCCTAATATTCGTAAAGGAGTACGTGTTTCGGGTTTTGATTATACAGACATTGCACCAAATATTTTGCACGCGCTCGGTCTCCCTATCCCACGCGATATGGAAGGCGACTATTTTGGTGATTTTTATGAGCATCCAACCGAGCCTACATATATTGATTCGTATGAAGATTCACCCCAGCAATTTTATTCGGGGAATCATGAAAAGTTGGAAGAAAATGATCAATTCATAACAGAAAATAATGAGTTGTATATCCACTCTGTGCTGGATGAAGGTGATAGTGGTGATAGGTTTTGTTTTGAGGTTGCGCCGGGTGACAAGAGAGCAAAGGTGCAGCGTTTTGAACATGTACCGAGCATTGTGAAAAACTTTGTCGCGTGGGACAATCCCGCAGTAACAGGAACGATTCCTTTCGTACGGGACGTTTTATTGAGCAGTTTTCCCCGCACAGATATTCATCCGATCAATATAAAAGACATAAAATATCCACCGGATGCTGACAACCTCTATCGGATTTCTGTCCCCCTCGACATTACAAGACCGACGTATCTGGGAATGTGGTCAAATGTCTCAGTTTCTACCAAAGTGGCAGGCGCAGGCGTGATGCGTATTACCGCTCGCGGTGACGCCGTTGAAGGGAGATATCCGCATATCAATGTCTTGCTCAACAAAAATCATGTTGGCGACATTACAATCCTTTCAAATCGTTATGAAACATATGACACTGCGATACCGGGCCCGGGCGTTGTTGAATTCTGGTACGATAACGATGAATTTGTGGGGAATGAAGATAAAAATGTATATATTCAGAGCTTTAAGTACTCCGCGTCAGGTGCGTTCGATGCACAAATCAATTCGCCGCTCTTTTTTGAGGAAAATCAATTATGTTTTAATAATAAGACAGCCGGCACCACAGAGCTTCATATGCAGCTGTTTGATGTAAATGACGGTAATATCCGCAGTGAAGCGCAGGAGGAAATAATAGAGCTATTGCAGCGGACCGGGGAGATAAATGATGAATGATACCAAATAAAAAAAGAACCGCCTGAGGCGGTTCTTTTTTTTGAAAGAGGAACACTATCGTCCGAGGTCGAGTGTCTGGGTAATAGTGATATGCTCCATAAATTCCGGCATGTGAGAGACAATTATGATCGCCCCATCAAAATTATCTATCGCCTTGGCGATAACAGGCAGATGCCGAAAGTTAATATGGTTGGTGGGCTCATCCAAAATAAGCAAACCCGGCTTCTGCAAAACGAATCGTGCATAGCACAGAAGACCTTTTTGCCCTTCGGATAGAGAGCCAACCGTGTTTTTCATCAGCTCTGCTGTAAGTAAAAATGCAGCGCCTGTCGCGTAAATTGTCTGGTTGTCGGGCACATCCATCATGTCGGCCAACGATTCATAGACAGATTTATCAAAATCTAATCCTGAAAAATCCTGCTGATAATACCCGACTTTGATTGCCGGATTGATAACGGCACTCTCTGTTTTCTCAAGGGCAAGTGTTTTTAAAAGTGTACTTTTACCAATGCCATTTGGTCCAACAATTTGCAGTCGATCTTTTTTCCATAGTGTGATATCAACCGGCTTTGTAACAATTTCATGATGTTGAATAGTCCCGACCGATGTTATATGAACAAGAATATCAGACCAGGGTTGCGCAGGAATAGTAAAATCACGAATGGTTTTATCATCTTGTTTCACGTTCACCATCTCCTCCTCTGCTTCTGATACTTCTTCTTTCAGCTTGCTCGCCAGTTTTCGCATCTTTCCACCTTTGTGAGCAAAAAAGTTGACTTTGTCCTTTCGGTCTTGGATGCTTTTGCGCAGTTGCGCGTTCTTTTTTTCTTCCCGTTCTATTTGTGCTTGGATTTGCTCCACTACATTAAAGTAGTTGCCTACATATTGCTCAACTTTTTTTGTTTGAAAATCGACATTCAAAACGCCTTCCGTAAAGGCGTTCAAAAAATCAGCATCATGGGAAATGACAATAACCGTTTTGTCATACATCATGAGGAAGCCGGTTAAATGTTCAATTCCGGCTGAATCCAGATTGTTCGTGGGTTCGTCCAATAGAAGAATATCAGGCTTTTGAATAAGCGCATACGCGAGCAATAGACGTGCCTGCTGGCCACCGGACATTTCTTCTATTCTTTTGGAAAGGGGTATAGAAAGATCAACAATTGCCAAGACATCGGCAATACGTTTATCCAAATTGTATGTCTGTTCACTGAAAGCCGTGGCAAAATACTCTGTGATGGTTAGTCCAAAGAAGCGTTTTGGCATTACTTGGAGCGCAATACCAATGCTTGCGTTATTGCGAATGTGGATAAGACCTTCCGCAGGTTTGAGTTTTTCAACTTCAGGAATGTCTGCTGCGCCACAAATCAGTTTGAAAATAGTACTTTTTCCGGCACCGTTTTGTCCCATGATGGTAATTTTTGCATCTTCGCGTACTGAAAAATTGACTGAATCCAAAATTGGTTTGTCTTCAGTATAATGAAATGATACGTTGTCAAATCGAATGATGACGTTTTCTGCTGACATATTCTATATGAGGAGGCAGTAGTATAGTTGTTTTTAGGGGATTTGTCAATGTTGTGCATCAAGCCCCATCCTTTAATAAATCAAAAAGACCCCAAAGGGGTCATTTGATTTGCGGACCGGGCCCTGCCGAACCTCCCTTCGGTCGGTTGGCGGGGCAGGCAGGGCTCGTTTAGAGAAAAAGGCGGACCGGACGAGACTCGAACTCGCAACTTCCGCCGTGACAGGGCGGTGCTCTAACCAGTTGAACTACCGGTCCGCCTTTTTCTCTATCTTAATGACCTGTTGTCCGCTGAAGGACGGCTCCGCCTCTGGCGGGAACTACCGGTCCAGGATAACAGGGGATACCTGTTATTTTGTACTATGCATGGTTTTGTGCAGTGTTTGTCCAGCTGTTGGCGCCTTGGCAGCGCGTTTAATCTTTTTTTTGTTGCGTTTTTTCTTGGCAACAAGGCGTCGCTGCGCCTCTTTTTGGTTGTTCTTTTTTCTCATTCCCATATACGTTCATAGTTTGAAGTTCTTATTTCATAGAAAGCCGACATTCATAATGCACGTGTGGGACTATGAAAAAGAACCAATTTGTAAAGTAGCCTCCACATGATACTACGGTAAATGCTGTTTGTCAAGCGTCAAAATACCCCAGTTTTTCCTTAATATCTTTGAGCCGAGCATAAAAGCCGGCTGTATGAATTGAGTTGAGCCCCAGCTTTTCAAAGTCGTAGTGGTGCATCCATTCATGCAGCAATGTATCAACAAAGGTTTTGGGGGCCAATAGACTGCCACGGACAGCGGTTCTGTTATTGATATAAATGTACTTGGAGCCCGGTTTGTAATACCCATACTGCTTAAAGCTGACGCGGCCATTTCTTTTTTTATGATATTGCTTTGCGTCGGATATTTTTGCATTACAAATACCAATTTCGGCAAAGTCACAAAGCTCATCAAGCAAATCTGTAGAAAGTGCTTGTCTCAGGTTGGTTTCATTGGAACAAAGTAGACGTGTTGTGAGCATCTGAGCGCGATCTGAGATACGGAATTTTATTTTTTGTATTCGATTGCTTTTGTTGTAGTTCAGCTTAGACATAGCACATCCATTATAGCACAACAAAAAAACGACCTTCACGGTGTTCGGCACGAGCATAGAGGTAAAGGAGGGGGTACCTCCGCTCAGCACCGAACACAGTAAAGGCCGTTTGTTTCAATTTATTTTGTGTGGTCCACCAGTTTTGTAAAGACTGCAGGATATTTGTCTGCGATTTCAGACAAAACTTTTCTGTCCAAACCGACATTCTTTTCTTTGAACGCTCCCATTAGCTTGCTGTAGCTGGTACCGGCTGCTCTGGCAGCTGCATTGATGCGGACTTGCCACAGCTGGCGGAAGGTGCGTTTTTTTACGCGTCTGTCGCGGTAGGCATGCATGCCAGCGCGAATATCTGCTGTTTTTGCCAGCTTCAAAAGGTTTCCTCGTCTTCCTCGGAATCCCTTCACGCGTTTCATCAGTGCGCGCCTTTTTTTTGTATGGGTTGTACCCCGTTTTACTCTAGACATATGTTAGCTGTTTGGCATGGCCCGTTCAATGGTTTTACGATTTGCATTGGACATGACAACGTCAGAGCGCTTATTGCGCTTTATTTTTCCGGATTCTCGTGAATTAAAATGATCCTGGCCATCCATTCTTTTGATAATCTTTGTGCCTGATTTTGATCGTTTGATCACAAATCGCTTGGCTGTTGCTTTGTGGGTCTTCATTTTTGGCATACCTGTAGAGATTCAAAACAGCTAAAACGACACTAATACCAAAAGGTCATTGTCGTAAGGTTGCATGATTATATAGCAAAATGATCAATCCGTCAAGCCTATCTATCCACTTATTTCTTTACTAGAATTGCCGTGATTTTGTTTCCTTGGCGGGTGGCCTCTTGTTCATATTTGACCGGAAATGTTTCGTTTAAGAGGGCATAGAAATTTCTGATGACCTCGTAGGCCAGTGGGGTTTTGAACCGTTCCGCGCCGCGCAGTATAATTTCCAGCTTGACTTTGTCACCCCGTTCCAGAAATCGTTCCGATTGTTTTCGTCTGGTCTCAATGTCACCCTTACCAATGCGAACGGATAGCCGGATTCCTTTGATTTCTCCCAAGCGTGTATTTTGTTTCTGCTTGCGCGCTTCTTTTTCCTTTTGATATTTCAAATGCGTAAAATCCGTAATCTGCGCGACAGGTGGGTCTGACTTTGGGTTGATTTCAACCAAATCAAATTCTTTTTCTTTTGCCAGCGCAATGGCATCTGCTGTTGACATGACACCCAAATTTTTTCCGTCAACGTCAATAACGCGAACATGTTCAGTTCTAATTTTGCTATTGATCGCGTAGTGTGGGATCAATAGTTTTTTTGGTCGCTTCTTTCGTGAGATTCTCATGGTGTTTCAAATAGTGTCGTAATTGTTTTTTTATATATTTCCATCCTGATCCGCTCTTCAAAAATCTTTCTCTACCAAGAGCGTCCAGCTTTTCCAGGTACATCTCTGCATAAATAGGAATCCAAGGTTTCCATTTTTTTGTGGAGTGTACCATCCCGCTATTATGTATCTTCACTCTTTTTTGTAAATTTGCCGTGTAGCCAATGTACTTGCGGTGTGGGTATTTTTTTGATTGAAGTACATAAACAATATAATACATAGCCCCTTCTTTGATACACACGGCGAGCCACGAGATGGCGCCGTTGGTCAATATTGTAACGATGTCACGTAAAAGACCCTGCGGGTCTCACGTGACACTCAAAATGGCTGCGCCATTTTTCGTGGAGATGCCGAGAATTGAACTCGGGTCTAGCGCGGGTTATCTGTACCGTCTACGTGTGTAGTCAATTTGTGTACTCTTAACACTTTGGAAAGTGACAAAATGTGCAAGAGGCGCCCGAATAGGAGTTCAATGGGTGTGATCAGGCGGCACACGCATCTACGCTCGATTGGGTTGACACCGGTTTCTGACTATCGAGTATGATCAGAGCGATGGTTGTGGCAATTACGCGACAACAGCTGCGAGTTGTGGAACGCTAAAAGCTTGCGCCAACGCGTTCTTTGCTCGGGTGATAACGTTTGCACGTATCGATTGGCTTTGGAGTACGAGGGAAGCCACCCTCGACACGCAAATACAGATAACAGGATCCGTCTATCGAAGCCTGTCATCCCCATTGTTTTGAGATTCAAGATCTCAAGACAACACTACAACCTAAACAATTATCTAGATTCTAGTGTCGTTTTGACATCTAGTGCTGTTTTTTAAGGAATATTTGCTCCTGGCGTTTGAGATCACGTTCTTTGATCTTTTCGCGCTTGTCATATAGCTTTTTTCCTCGGGCAACCCCAATTTGAAGCTTGATATGACGACCGCTAGTATATACTGAAAGTGGTACAATTGTCAAGCCTCTTTCTTTGGATTTTCCGCTTAAATAAGCTATTTCTGACTTTTTTAGCAGTAATTTTCTACTTTTATCAGGATCATATGCCTCAAGAGTCCCGGTAAATTTGTATCTTGAAATATGTGCGTTAGTCAGGTAGGCTTCTTCATTGTGAAAGGTCACATAGCCGCCAGAGAGCTTCATTTGCCCATTTCGTACAGCTTTTACCTCGTGGCCGTCTAGCACTAAGCCAGCCTCAAGTGTTTCGAGAATTTCATAGTCGTGGTAGGCTTTTTTGTTCTTTGCGTAAACGGGCATAAAAAAAGAAATTCAAATGACCAAATTCAAATGAACAAATGAATGATCAATCTTCAAGTACATTTTTGTCATTTGTGCTTGATACTTGGTCATTCGTCTATTTGGCCATTGCGTTATTTACTGTATACTATCTACGCCCCTTTTTCAAGCAAAATTACACAATATGAGAAAATATCAGCCATACGCGCTTGGCATATTTATTGGCACCATCAGCCTTGCTGCGCTTACTGTGCTGGAGCGTTTCAGCACAGCCAAGGTTATGCTTCCTGTTCTTTTTGTTTGGGTGTGCATCGTGGCGAGCATTGCATGGATTTTTCAGCGAGCAGATAGGATTCCCAAGGACGTTTTTTGGCAATCAATAACGACCATTCTGTGCATGACAGGTCTTATTATTGTGGTTGAAGTGACACAGGTTCGCGTATTTTTGTCTCTGTTAACAGCCGGTATTTTGGCAATTTTGTTTGGCTGGTATCTTATCAGCCCACCTGAAATATCATACTCACACAAACCGTTGCGGCGTTTTGCCATGATGCTTTGGGTTTTTGATGTGTATGCATTGTTTACCTTTATTTTTGCTCTTGGAGCTTTTTTCCCTTCAAGCATACTATTTATTGTCCTTAATATTTTCTCAGGTTTTTTCATTGCTGCTGTCACAATTATGATTTGGAGTGAGTATTTTGCCGCAAAAGTGCAGTCATTTTTCATTTGGACGGTTATTGTTTCGATTGCCACAATGGAGCTCATGTGGGTGCTTCATTTGCTGCCATTTGCCTATACAGTGCTGGGGTTGCTTTTAGTATGGATTTGGTATATTATCCAGCTCCTTGTACGGTTTCATTTTAGTACAAAGGGCATTCTTTGGAAGAGTCAAATAAAGTTTCTTATTGTCAATAGTATTCTGTATATCGCCCTCCTTGTATTTTTTGTTCGCTGGGTGTAAGAGAAAGAGTCAAAACTCCAAGAATCTAGAACCTAAACACAAGTCTAGACTCTAGTGTCGTTTTGGATGTTTCGTGTCGTTTAAACGTGTATGAAGCAAGCACCACATTTACCAAAAAAAGATTTTGATATCGACTCACCGCGTGTTATTTTTTTATTCGTAATGATTGCTTTTTTGGCCTTTTCTAGTGCAATCGCCGGAACACTTGCCACAGTCGCATGGATTACACCAAGTGGTGGAAGCACAGTTCGAACAAATACGTTTTTACGACAGGCATCTCCTGCGTCAACAGAAATTTCTCCGCTTGATCTACTTATAGAGCAACAGGTCCGCCAGCGTAGCGTCGGTATTTACAATGCAGACAAACAAACACCGGAAGGAGTTTTTTTGCCGGATTCATTTATTGCGCCGGCAGCTGTATTAAATGCAGAAGGCTGGTCAGTCGCATACATTCCAGAATATCGTATTGGGGCGGGAAAAAAGTGGCTTGTTGTAACTGCGCAAGGTGATATCGTAAAAGTGCAGCAAGCTATTCATGATACATTGAATGATCTTGTGTATTTTAAGATCGTTGGTGATGGATTTCGTGGGGATATATCATTTTTTGATTGGAAGGACGATCCGTCTGGTCAGTTTTACGCATTTGATATTCAGCACTTTGCAGGCGTGTCCGTTAGTACACGACACCTGAAAGATTCAGTACAAACACTTCCTATTTGGGAACCACAATCATTTCTGAAAGTCATTGGCGATGAAATTCACTCGGGAGATTTACTATTGAATTCGTCCGGTGTACTGGTTGGCATTGTGTCAGAAGATGGAACGATTGTAGAAAGTTGGCAGATTAATCTGCAAGTTCCTTCACTTTTTGAAAATAAAATTGTTTCGTATTTTGCTGTCCCGGTAAGCGGTTCATCTGTTGAGGCATATCAGCAGGGCGATCGGGTGATACATGCGCCGGCTTTTTTTGTGACACATGCTGTTGGCAAAGCATCTGCATCAACACTTGCTGTGGGTGACATTATTACACACGTTGATGATCAACCGTTTGATAGTGAATTCACAGCAAAGTATCTTCTTGAGGCGACAGATCCTGTGAAGTTTGGTATACTTCGAAAAGGAGAATCGACCACTGTTGTTGTGGCACAACAATACGTTTCTTTATAAGGATTTTTTTGTAGAGAGTATCCTTATTGCTCATATTTTTATATCTGTATTTTTTGCATATTTTTATGTTTCACACCAATCCGGCTCGCGTTTTAAAAAAACGCAGTAAGGTCATTTTTATGACAGGTGTTATTGTCGCGCTTGTTACGTTGCTTATTAGCTTGCTGTTTCCGCTGCAGTACCGTGCAGACGCGCAAGTGCTGATTATTTCGCAATCCCGCTATGGTGTTGATCCATATACGGTTGTCCGTTCTGCAGAGCGAGTCGGACAAAACATTTCACAAGTTGTCAAAACAACTGACTTTTTTGAAAAGGTGGTTGAACAGCGCCAGCTTGGGTTAGATACCAGTCGGTTTGAAAATGTTCCGGAGTTAACACGCAGACAGCGTTGGGAAAAAACAATTGATGCATCTGTTGTATTTGGAACAGGGGTATTAAATGTAAGCGCATACCACACCAATCAAGAGCAGGCACGTCGGTACGCTACTGCCGCTGTTACTGCGCTTGTTGAAAAAGGGTGGGAATATGTTGGTGGCGATGTAACCATTAAGGTGGTTAATGATGCTGTTGTTAGCAAACTGCCGGTGCGGCCAAACCTGCTATTGAATACGGTGCTTGGCTTTCTTGTTGGGGCTGCTGCAATGGCTGCTATTTCATTGAGAAAAAAGAATGTCCTTTAATATATTTTTATGGCACAGACACAGGTAGATTTTTTAGGCGAGTACATAGTTCAGCTGCTTCAAGAAAATGACATGAAACTTTCAGAAGAACAGATGAACTTTTATGTTCCACAGCTTTTGTCACAGCTGGAGCAGCGCATTGGCATTGAGTTGCTTCCAACATTGGACACAGAAAAAATGGATGCTTTTAGTCAGCTTTTAGATAGGCCGGCCGCCACCACAGAAGAGTGGCAAGAGTTTTGGTATATGGCAGTACCAAATTTTGATGAAAAAATAAAAATGATATTGCTGTCGTTTGCAGAAGATGTAAAACGGCTTTTGGCAAAGTAGTGTTCTATGCCTTCTCAAACATTGACAGAAGAAGACAAAGTGCAGCTCGCTAAGCTGTATACACAGCTGTCTGACGAGATTGATCAGTTGGCAGATGACGCGCTCGCTCTATCCGAGCGCGTTCGTTCGTATAAGGAAAAAATAGAAACCAAGCGGACGCTTGAACATATTTTGGAGATAGAAGAAGATTAATTTTTATATATGGCTCAACTAACTCCACATCAACGATTTGAATCCGGATTACAAAAAGTTACCGAGGCGCGCGGCGTTCCGCCGGCTGCTCCGGATTACCGCAGGATGCTGGAAAGTCTCAAGCAGCTGCCGCCTGCTCTGACTGCAATGTCGCGTGAACTCACAAAAAAAATAAGTACACGATCACTTATTCCTGTGATTGACCGGCTCAAAAAGGACATTGACCGTTTCGACAATGTTGATTTTGAAGATCATGATGTGCAGGATTTAAGAAGAAAATTTGATCTCCTCATGGACAGGGCGGATCGTCTTAAAACAGCAGTATCTTTGTTAGAGGAAATTGCCGAGAAAAGGACCACTATTACTGTGAGAGACGTGAAGCGTTTTATCCTTGAAGGTGAGGCGGATATACAGCCCGGAGTGGCTGCTCCAAAAGATCAACCGGATGCGGAGCTTGCAATTGAACCATCAGAGGCGCCCCCTGATAGTGGGACTGAGCAGACTTCGTTTCCCATGGAAGATTTGCATGCAGGCGATGAAGTTGATTATACAACGACAGGCGGCAGAACAGGGGAGTATATTATAGTTGCTGTTGATACTGGTGCGCGTTCTGTGAGATTAAAGAGAAAAGATGGTAAAGGCCGGCCGTTTTTGATTTCAGATGTTGGCGCATTACGGCGCATGAAGCTCCATCCGCCGGCACGTACGCAGGAGGAAATGGCAGAGAAACAGGCGGACAGTAGTGGAACCGAGGGAAAGACCGATGGTATAGAAGAGCAGGCCGAAACGGAGACATTTATCGATGAATGGATCAAATCACAGTTTGGCGGAAAGACAAGTTTAAAGGACGGTGTCTGCTATGTACAGGTGGGTAAAAATACCTACCCATTGTCAGATTTGCTCTACAAAATTCGGCAGATGCCTGCCTTAACAGCTGATCTAACAGGGCGAGGTGTTACTCCAGAACAACTGGCTGATAGATTTGTTATTGTTGCGAAAAAGGAGTTTTGGCCATCAAATTCGGACGCTGTGGATAAAAATCTGCGCGTGCCAATATCGCTTTCGGACGCTGAATTGTATAGCAGGAAGGAGACTGAAGCCAAAGGAAATGTGAAAGGCGCCGGAGACGTCGGAGGAAGTTCCTCAACGGATTTGTCAGTCACGAAAAACGCGGAGCGCGCTAAGGTCACGCTTGATCGATATGAAGGAAAACTACAAATTGGTGACCAGTTTTATTTGAAAGATGACGACGGTAACATCAAGATTGCCACTGTCGTAGGTCTTAATGATCTTGGCATGCTTCGGCTAAGTCCCAGCAAAACCGGTAAAGAAACAGAGCGCGATACCTTGTTTACACGTGAGACATGGCGTGAGCAGCTCGCAAAGAAGAAAATTCTCCCGCTTTCAAATCCTGTTGACGGTGTGAAAAAAATCCAACCGGTAAAAACTGATCCTGTCGAGAGAATTGAACCGGCCGTGGTTGAGAAGAATATAGATATCAAGAGGTTGGCTGAAGACTGGAATGAAGCTTTGAAAAGTGGAAAAACAGCGGAGTTTGAGCTTCCCGGCTACAAAAAATTTGAAGTGGATGGCAGACTTTTTGTGTTTATCTCTGAAATACCGAATTCAGATGAACAGGGATTTATTTTGCCGCTTTCCGGAAAGAATGTCAGATACATTAGTGAGCTTTTTCTTTGCGACGAAGATTATGGAACTATTGAATCTGTTGACGCCCCTGCCGAATTGAGGCCGCTAAGCACGGGTGCACTTAAAATAATGAGGGACGAATACGCAATGACTGATTCAAAATTATTTGAGATGCTGGGAGAATGTTTGAAAAAGCAAGGAGTTGTCTCAATAGAACAAGAGGAAAATATGGGAGAAAAAATCCAACCGGTAAAAACTGATCCTGTCGAGAGAATTGAACCGGCCGTGGTTGAGAAGAATATAGATATCAAGAGGTTGGCTGAAGACTGGAATGAAGCTCTGAAAAGTGGAAAAACAGCGGAGTTTGAGCTTCCCGGCTACAAAAAAATAAGGTTGAATGAACGAATTTTTCTGTTCATCTCTGAATCACCTAATTCAAATGAGGAAGGATTTATTCTACCGGTTTCCGGCAAAGGCATAAGGTTCATCAGGAACCTGTTTGAATCAGCCTCAGGTGATGGGACGATTGAATCGGTAGATGCGCCTGCTGAATTGAAATCGGTTAACGGCCTTACGCCCGATATGCTAAAGGCCTTTGAAGAGATGGGTAGTGATGAAATAGAGCACTGGTTGTCAGGCTTCTTGAAAAGAAAAGGACGTGTGAATTTGGTAGGTGAAAGCGAAAGCCCTGCACCCGCGCGAGCCGTGCCGCTGGCAGAAGATGCTGCCATGGCTTCGGAACGAAGCACACAGCACCCGGGCATTGCGCCGGAGGAGACACCAATTATAGAATCTGCCGGGGAAAAACATGATATTGAGCCTCCAGCTGTGGAGAGAAAAAGCATTTTTGAAGGGATGTCTGAAACAGAGCGGAGAGAGATGATAGAGGCAACAAAAGAGTTGTTCCGAATGCGTCCGGAGGTAAACAATATCATCCAGACGGCGGACGGCAAGCTGCTAAAGGGGAAATACACGGAAAACGAGCAGGACTATGCTTTTTTTGAGCGAGCACTGGCACAGGCAGACACGGTAACGCTGGGAGACGCGCATGGCAGTGCCGCAAAAATTTTGGAGGCCGCCATACTCTCCGAGCTTGTTTCCTGCACGCGGGAGACCGCGGATACGATACAAGACGTCTATGCGGAACTTGTGAACGCGGGAAGAGACGTGGATATGGAAGGCGAACACGCGCCATTTAAGACGGCCGAGCAAAAAAAACTTTTTGCTGAAAAACAAAAAGAATTCATCGGGCTGATACAGGAGATTGAATGGATTGGGGGAGAGCGGCAGCTGCTTTTGATTGGAGACGTGCTGCGTGATAGGGGGGTGTCAGATGCCGTGACACTTGCGATGCTTGATGGTATTCGCCGGCAGGGCGGAATCGTGACAACGCTTGCGTCCAATCATGATTGTGACGCACTATTTACGTTGGCTCTGGATCGTTCACGCACCGGGTCAAATGACGGGGAAATAACATCTATATATACTCTTGGAGATCAGGAACAAGGTATTTCTGATACGCGATCACGAGCCTCGCTTGAGGGAGATGAAAAAAAACACTATTACAGGCAAGTGAGAGAACACCTCAAATCACTCTCGCTTTTTTATTATGACGAAGAGTCAAATACATTTTTTTCGCACGCGCCGGTAACACCCGAGCAGATAGAAAAATTACGGGCCATGGTGGGCATGGGAGAGATCACGCGCGCGAATGTCGCGGAATTTACGCAAAAAGCCAACGAGTGGTACGCCAATTTGGTGGACGCGGTACTCGATGAGTCAAAACGCTATGCCGCAGCGGATGTTGAATTTTTGAGTCATTTGGTTTGGGAACGATCCGACGTGACATCAAGTGATAGCGCTCCGCTGTATGGCATTGTGAATACATTTGTCCATGGTCATGACATGGGGTCAAAATTTGGCTCGCTTGCGGCATTTAAACTTGACACACAAACGCAGGAGTGGAGTGACACGTACAATGTTGTCAATCTGGATAATGGTTTTCGAAAAGGAAGTGCGCCGGAAATGGAGTTGTATGAGCAGGGGAATAATTATGTGTTTCTATTGGGAAAAAATATTCAGGATGAATCAAATCCCTTGACAGGTTCTGAAGGGCACTCTCCGGGAGAAAATGCGTGGTTCAGCGCTGGCGAAGCCGCGGCTCGGGGCGACATTCCACAAAGACACGCTGCTGTTGCCGCGCGACTTCTTGAAAGCGAAGCAAACCCGGCAGCGGCAGAGCAGCATGTGGCTCCTCCGGCAGCGACGCAAGAAGCATCACCTGTTTCACGTCGCGAAGCCGGGCATCCCGGAGAGCTTGCGGCCTCAGAGCGCATTATTGATATTCCGGAGCACAAACTCATGGAAATATTGGTCAAAAATGGGATGGAACAAATGTCCAAGGCCGCCGCGGCTTTGGCAGAAGGGAAACGTGACGTCGCTGAAAATTATATTAAAGTACTATTTGACCTTGGCGTGGATACAGATCAACTCACAGACGAGCTCGCGCCATTTGGCTACACCGCAGACACATTTCGCACGGCCTGGGCAGCGGGCATGCACGGCGTGACACTCCAAAATCTTGAAAAATGGGTTGCGTACGAGGGAAACAAAATGGCGCAGGAGTCCATTTCCCGATGGGAAAAAATAACAACAGGGTTGTCGTCACGAGTCGCGTCCCTTTGGACAGCCGCCTGGCCTACCGTGTTGGGCGGTGGCGCCGCAGGGTCGCTGGGCTACGCCGCGGGCGCGGGCGTAGACGCCGCGGCTGCCGCGGGTGGTGCCGGTGCCGGATTGGGGAGATGGTTTTCACAGTTTGGCGAACGATCCAGAAAAAAGCAAAAAAAGTATAGAGAGCAGATAGAACAGAAAAAAGAAGCGTTGCTTGAAAAGAAAAAAGAAGATCAGCAAGACAATGTGGTGGAATTTTTTTCCACTGCAGAAATGCAAACGAAATTGACGGCATTTTTGAGTCAGGGTTTGCGTGATGGAAGCGCTGTTGGCAAGACCGGTGCCGGTCGCGAGGCCAACGCGGAGCTGCTCTTTGCCCATGTCATGGAAAAAGTAAAACAAGAGATGCCAACCGCGGAAGCGCGAATGGATGGCATGGTTGCGGGTCTGGTGAGTGAACTGTATACGCAACAAACAGAAGATATTATAAAAAACATTATCAAAAAACAGCCGCGCCTTGTGTCTGTCGTTGAAAAAGCGCTAAAGCTGCGATCCGGTCAATTTGACGCGTTGTTATCCCCGGAACAAAAGAAAGAAGTGGATGAAGAATCGAGTGAAAAATGGAAAGGCTTTATGCTTGCCTCCATGACAACCGCCGGTGCGGCGGTTGGGTACGGGTTGAGTTCAAATTCAGCGTGGCGGATTGCAAGCGGGGCGCTGGCCGGCGGCTATTTGGGGTATACGTTTGGAAATGAGCTGGATAGGGCGGCGCAAGAAGAAGCACTCCGAAAGCAGGTTGAAATGGACATTTCCGAATCAGAGACGCTGCTACAGTGGCTGGCGGAACGCGTGGATAAAAATGTGAGTGTTTCAGAAAATACTGATTTTGCCATGAAGGCCGCAGCGCTGCGCGCGCCGCTTTCTTTGGGATTGCTTGATCAGCATATGGGCCTTAAAGTCCGGGCAAACAATGTCATTCGTCGCATAGAGGCACTTCACTTTGAAGAACAACTGCGAGACAAAAAAGTGGATGCGTTGATTGCGGGATTGAAAGAAATGAACGCGGCAAGAAAGAATGAAAAACAGAGCGTGATTGACAACCTGACCAAAAAGAAAGGGTGGAAGTGGAGAGGGGTTCTTGGACTGGCCGGTGGCGTCATTGGCGGAGGACTTGCTGGATTTGCATCGCACAAGTGGTACGAGCATCGCCTGGAGCAGCACTCTGTTGCCCTACAAGCAGACGTGGATAAGGAACTGCGAGCAGGGGAAGTATTTGGTGGAGCTTCGGCACATGATGAAATAGTCGATTTTGCTATACCGGAGGTACAAATGTTTCCAGAGGGGCTTGCCGGAGTGTATGAAATACAAGAAGGCCAAGGGCTGCTGCATGCTGCAAATCATTTTCAAGCTGATCCACAATTGCGACCTGCTATGCTTGCAAGTCTTAAAACAGCGCATCCAGATTGGAGCAATTTGAGTGATGATCAAGTATTTCATAAATGGCGAGTAGATGAAGTGCAAAAATTTGGTGTGCGTATACCAAAGGGTGGGGGAGAATGGGAATACAGCAAAACATTGCACACTGGTGCAAAGATTGAACTTGTTTTTGATGAAAATGGTCCTCACATGCAAGTTGCTGACGAGAGTGTAAAAGCAGGCTTGTTGACTGAGCATGAGTACAGAACAATGGGGCCACCAAAAATGGGACCATTGCCTGATGTGGATGAAGGATCTCTCAAAACTCCGCTGGAGCCTGTGTTGCCACCACAGTTTCAAACAATGAATTTTGACGGTCGTGAGTGGAAAGTGGCTGTTGACCAACTTGCACCAGATGGTCGGCCAATACATGGAAGCACTGTGATGCGGTTTGAAGATGGCAAGGTTCGGGTGATGACATGGAATGATGCAACGCCATTGTCGGATGGGCATGTAAGCGGTGCGTGGACAGAAGTGCGCGGTGATGAAGCGCTGTCACAATTCGCGAAAAAAGCAGGCGCGCTGCCCGGTGACTTTGATATCAAAACGCAGGACGGGGTGAAAAGAATCCTTGGGCTGCAAGATACTGATATTGCGCAGCTTGAAGAAAATGGATTTGCAAAAACAGATGATGGCGTGTTTATTCGCGATGGGCGCGGCGGTGTCACGCAATTGAACAATGATATAACGCCAAGACATCTTTCCGGACCGGTGCCGAATGAATATGAGCGCGCATTGGCAAATAGAATGGCTGCAAACAATAATGCGATTGCCGCACCGGAGGCGCGAGTGGAAGTGGGGGCAGTGGCACAGCCGGAAGATGCGGCAGTATCATCTGTTGAAGACTCTGCTGCCACGGTTGAGCATATCAATGTCCGTCTTATCTCTGAAGCAGATAGATACTTGCGGTCAGATGAGGCAATTGAGCGATTTGGTGAAAACGGAGCAATTCGATTGAGAAATATTCAGAAAGTATTGGATTTCCGAACGAGAGTCTACGAGCGAGATGGGTTGAAACATTTTATTGCAGATACGTTTGGTGTAGATATGAATGATCCTGTAGTGGCAGAGCGTTTTGCGCCGTACATTGAAGAATTGCAGCGTGAAAATTTGCAGGCAGGGAATTCGTTTGCTGGTGCTCTCATAGACAAGGGTACCGGTGAGTTTGGAGTGCAAAGCGCGGTGCGGCCGCATTTGCGAGGATATAGTCCTCAGGCTTTTTTGTACTTGAACTATGTTAATTCTGAAAAAGCCAACATACTGCCGGCCATTGACGAAATGGAAACCCGTGCACTGGAGCGAGTACTCAAAGCGCCGCTTGAAGAAACAAAGTTTGACGAGGCTATCCGGCAGATAGAGGCATTCAAGTAGTCAGATACACCATTCTCTAGATGAAACCGCCAATATGTAAAATATCTGGCGGTTTTTTTGTGTATTGTTTTGCACTGTGGAGTACTTGACAAACCTTGCAAAATATGCTATAGTGCATCGTTATCAAAAATGGCCAAGTAGTCCCCAAAGGAAGCCAAGACTAGTTGGTTGATCTAAGGGCCTAAAAAGCGCTTAAATAAGCCAAATAGTGCGCAACGCCATAGAAATATGGTTGGGCGACAAGGCTGAATGAACCTTACAACTGATGTTGGGAAAAAAGTGATGGATATCCTGCTACCGTGAAAAAGCCTCTCCTTTGGGCCATTTCATGGTAGTGGGATTTCTACACCGCGACCCGGGCAGTTGCCCGCGGTCCGACCTCTCACGGGCCCGAGTGGCCCAGACTAGGAGATTGAGATGAGCAGCACCCCGCCCGCGCCCGCCGCCCCCGCCGCCTTCCCAGCGGGAGGCACCGAGGCCGGGCCCCCGCGCCCGCCGGCCACCGCCCCCGCCACCCCCGCCGCGCCCGCCGCTGACGCCGACCCCGCCGCCGCCGACGCGGCGGCGGCCGGGCTGGGCGGCCGCCGGTGGTGGTTGGGCGCGCTGGCGGCCCTCGTGGCCGCCCTCGTGGCCGGGCTCTTCGTCTGGTCGCCGTGGGCCCAGGTCACCTCGATCTTGGTCGGGGAGGACGCCGCGCGCGTCCTGCCCGGGTTCGACAGCGCGATCGCCGCGTTGACCGCCCCCGACGCCCCTGACGCCGACGCCCCCGACGCCCCGCCCGCGCCCCTGCCCCCCGTGGCCGCCGCGCCAGCGACCCCCGCGGCCACCCCGGCTCCGCCGGCGCCCGTGGCTGTCGTGCCCGCCCCCGCGCCCCCGGCGCCAGTGGCCGCTGCCCTTTGCCCCACGCCGGCCCCCTGCGGCGGCGGCATCGACGCCTGCGTGGCCGAGTCCCTGCTGGACCTCCGTGTCCAGTTCGCGGGCATGGGCGTCTCCGAGACGCGCATGCGCGAGATCGCGGAGGCGAACTGCAGCGAGGTCATGCTCTGCATGGCCGCGCAGCACGCCAGCCGCTGAGCTCCCCCCCCAACCCCCCCAACATCAGCCCACCTACCCCGGTAGCCTTCATCACGAAGCGCTGCCGGGGACACAAGACCTGGCCTTTTCCAGAGAAGAGACAAGATCTTGTGAACAGAGGTGCCATTGACAAAAAATCTAAAATAAGCTATAGTAATGCGTTATTTTAGGAGGGTTAGAGAGACAGTATTTTCCTTGCTTGGATACGTCGGAAAAAATGGTTTTCAACCGTTCTGAGCATGGAAGCTGATGTGTGTAATTCTGACAAGCATGACACACGTTGATCCGCTCTAGGGACTTGTCCTGAACCCGACAGTGTCGGGTGAAGGATCTTTACAATTTAGATCAGAAGATACACGGGGTGTTCGATAATGAGTGTAATACGTAATTGCGCTGTCATCCCCGCTTTCCTGCCTACCGGCAGGCAGGCGCGGGAATTGCATTATTATCGAACACCCCGTGGCCCATGTCGGGCCGTTCTAAAACGGTCCCGCGCTGCGGGCCAACCTTCGACAGAGGAGTGAGACATGCGAAACGCGATCATCGTCGCGTCCTTCTTCTTCGGCTTCCTGGGCGCCGCCGAGGCCCAGGGTCCCGTCGCCCTCTCGGTGACGGTGATCCAGGACTGCTCCCAGACGGGGGATTACACCCCGTGCCTCGGGAGCAAGGTCGCCCGCGCGCTCAGCGCCGGGCAGTTGAACAGTGAGCTCCTGCGCCGCACCCGTGGCCAGCTGGCGGCGCTGCGCAGTCGCGTGAGCGACACGGACGAGACCGTGCAGACCCTCATCGAGCTGGTCTCGCAGATGCAGGCCAAGAAGGATTGCTACGACGTCGAGGATGAGGTCTTCATCATGAAGTGCCTCGAGCAGGCGAACGAGCTCGCGAAGCGTGTCCCCGGCGAGGATGTCTTGACGGCGGCGCTGGCCAACGACGCCAACCGCCACGTGAAGTTCTCGCTCATCGAGAGCAAGAAGGGCACTCGTGTGCTCGGCTTCGAGGCCAGCCCGAAGGGCGGCTTCGGCAGCGCGGGCCAGCTCATCGCGAGCAGCCTCACCGCGGACCAGCTGCTCGACTCCTCCTCGACGACCCACGACGACCTCCCTGGTGTTGGCGCTGCCCTCGGGTTCATGGGGGCGGGCTTCTTCACCGGCGGCTTGATCGGTTACGGCATGGGCGACGGAGAGACGCTTCGCGTCGGTGCCGACCAGCCGGTCGAGGAGAAGGGCGACGAGTGGAAGACCGCAGCGATCGGAGCCGGCATCGGAACCGGTGTCGGACTCGCCGCGTACGGCATCTACTACCTCATCGTCAAGTCGGACGCCAAGGACGAGCGAACCCGCCGAATCGAGGCGCGGCAGCGACTCCTCGCCACGCCCGGCGGCGTCGGCCTCACCTTCTGATCTATTGACCACATCGCGTGGTCATCCCACCCATCCGGCGCCCTCATTCACTGAGCGCGCGCCGGACTCCCATTTTGGTCTGTTGCAAGTTCTGTAAGAGATCAAAACAGGAGTCGTCATATACGATGCTCCTTAATCAGTTCCTTACAATTGATGTGTGACTTACGTCACTGTACGCCTGAAGGTTACCTCCCACGTGGAGTCAGCTTTCATGCGTACAGTGACACCCGGTGCCCGACGTGTGGGTTAACCCTAGGTTGTGCCCGACCGGGCACCTGTGCGAGTAACGAAACGCTTGAACCAATCGCGTTCCACACCGCAAATTTCCGTTTTTAAAAGAAGCGGAAAGCCAAGCTGTTTAGCTCGGTCAGTGCAACCGCCAGTCACCCCGCCCTACAAAAAGGGAATAAGGGAGCTGGTGCGCGCAACGATAGCTGTGTGGCATGTGAGAGGGGAGAGCAACGTTTTTTTTGGAGGTAGAGACATCATGGTGGGGAAGAACCCCTTGATCTTCGCCGCGTTCTGCGCGGTGATCGTGCTCGCCGGCTGCGCCGGCGAGGGTCGGAAGACATACACCTCCTCGGACGGGGACGAGCTCCTCGCCCGCGACAACTGTCGGGGCGTCCCCAACCCCGACCAGGCCGACAGCGACGGCGACGGCGTGGGCGACGCGTGCGACAACTGCGTCGACCTCGCCAACCCCGATCAGGCCGACGGCGACGGTGACGGCGTGGGCGACCGCTGCGAGCCCGACCTCGACGAGGACGGCGTGCTCGACGACGGCGACAACTGCGTCGGGGTCCCCAACCCCACGCAGACCGACACCGACGAGGACGGCGCGGGCGACGCCTGCGACCCCTGCCCCCTCGACAGCGACGACGACGGCGACGGCGACGGGATCTGCGGCGACGCGGACAACTGCCCCGACAAGGCCAACCCGGCCCAGCTCGACGCGGACGAGGACGGCCTCGGGAACGCATGCGACGCGTGCCCGACCGACCCCAACAACGACGCGGACGGCGACGGCGCTTGCGCCGACGCGGACAACTGTCCCGACGACGCCAACCCCGACCAGGCCGACGCCGACGGTGACGGCGTGGGCGACGCCTGCGAGCCCGACAGCGACGAGGACGGGGTCATCGACGACCTCGACAACTGCGTCGACGTCCCCAACCCCCGGCAGCTCGACCGCGACGAGGACGGCGTGGGCGACGCCTGTGACATCTGCCCGGACGATCCCGACAACGACGCGGACGCCGACGGGCGGTGCGGCGACGCGGACAACTGCCCGGCCGTGGCCAACCCCGACCAGGCCGACGCGGATGGCGACGGGGTGGGCGACGCCTGCGAGACCGACGCTGACGGCGACGGGATCTTCGACGACGCGGACAACTGCCCGGCCGTGGCCAACCCCGATCAGACCGACAGCGACAACGACGGCGACGGCGATGCCTGCGACCCAGACGTCGACGGCGACGCGATCTGTGAGGGCAGCGAGCTCGTGTTCCCCTGCCAGGGGATCGACGACAACTGCCCCGAGACGGCCAACCCCGGCCAGGCCGACACCGACGGTGACGGCATGGGCGACGTCTGCGACGCCTGCCCGCTCGACGGGCAGAACGACGCGGACGGCGACGGCGCTTGCGCCGACGTCGACAACTGCCCCGAGATGGCCAACCCCGATCAGGCCGACACCGACGCCGACGGCATCGGCGACGCCTGCGACGTGTGCCCGGACGATCCCGACAACGACGTGGACGCCGACGGCGTCTGCGGCGACGTCGACAACTGCCCGGACACCGCGAACGCGGACCAGGCGGACGCGGACAACGACGGCGTGGGCGACGCCTGCGACGCCGAGATCAGCTGCTCGCTCGACGCGGACTGCGCGGGCTTCGTGCCTGCCGGATTCGCGCTCGTGGCCGGCGGCTTCTGGAGCAACGGCGAGGGTAGCAGCTTCGGCTGCCTCCCCGAGGGCGGCGGCGGCATCTGCGACGTCTGCACCGACGCGGACGCCGACGGCGCCTGCGACGACGGCGCCCCCCCCCCCCCCCCCCCCCCCCCCCCCCCCCCCCCCCCCCCCCCC